>Ga0066256_1000176_pt1 | contig 275331 bp, 264 predicted proteins | sample ThiBio_1000_biof_FD_87107 | JGI IMG/M metagenome (GOLD analysis project Ga0066256, IMG submission 87107) | Wastewater bioreactor microbial communities from Cape Town, South Africa - Thiocy_expt_1000_biof (version 2) | ecosystem: Engineered > Bioreactor > Thiocyanate-remediating >... | reverse complement strand
GTGGCGGGGGGGTAGAACCGGGTCGGTGCCACCACTCCGCGGGGGGCGCGGGGGCGGGGCCGGGGGGCGCCCTTGACGCGGATGGATGGGCGGTTGCCCGGGGGCGCGATCTGCGTGCCGCCGGCACCCGCCATGCGGGCGATACCGCCGGCCTGCCCGACGTTCGATCCGGCGATCAGGTTCGCGGTGAGGGTGCGATTCGCCAGCGTCTTGTCGCCGACGTCACCCGCCATCACGCCGACGTCCAATAGGATCGCCGGCGTGCCGGTGTCGAGGTCAGCGACATCGAGAATGCAGTCCACCGCGACGCATCCCGGCGGCAGCTCCAGCATCTCGATGATGTCGCCGACCTCGAGCGCCGCGGCGAGCGTGAACCGCGCCTGCGCGGCGACCAGATCGTGCGCCCCCGAGGGCGTCACCGCCGGGTAGCCGTTGGCGATGCCGCTGGTCTGAAGGATCTTCGCAGACATGTCGTTCTCCCGTTCGAGATCAGTTCGAGATCAGTTGATCTCGGTGTAGCAGTGGTCGTGCGCGATCATCCCGAAGCGCTGGCCGTTGAACGTCGATGCCTTGATCCCCAGGATCGTGCGGAAGTGGATGACGGCCTCCTCGTCGAGATCCAGGCCGGACTCGGAGAGCTTGTAACGAACCCCGCCGTTGCCCTTGAAGCCATAGGCTTTCGAGACGGCGTGCGCACCGAGAAAGAGCGAGCGCATCGCCTTGACCGATCCGGCGCCGTAGTCGTTGAACTTGATGACGCCCTCGTGCTCCTGCAGGATGACCTTGTTGTACATCCCCGCGGAACCATCGAAGATCGGGTTCTTCCGGCCCTCGGCCGCGGCGGCAGCCTTCTGGATCGCGAGCCAGCCTTGATCGCCGGCTTCGCGACGGATGTCGTACATGCCCTCGACGCCGGTGAGCAGCAGGAAGTGGACGCCGCCCTCGATCGTGATCGGGGTCATCTTGGCGCCATTGGCCTCGGTGCCGAGAAACTTCTTGGCCTTGGCGGCGAGCTTGTCGATGTCGGCCAGCGACAGCTTCTCGTTCGTGAGGCCGCCTTTGCTGGCCACCGCGCCGGGATAGGTCTGGTGCCCGGCATCCGGGGCGACGAACCCGTTCGGCCAGGCCGTCCAGTCGGCCGGGAAGTGCTGGATCTCGGCGCCGACACCGCGGGCGCCGGCGGCGTGCATCATCGTCATCTCGTCCTCGAACTCGGCGATGTAGTCCGAGAGACGGTCACGGGCCTGCGACTTGATGGACCACTTCACCCGCTTCTGGTCCATGACATCGCCGACGTTCACCCCGTTGCGGAACTTGTCGACGCGCAGCTTGTCGGTGTACTTCGAGAGCCGCATCTCGCGACCCTCGAGTTTCTCCGCGCCTTGGGCGGGTCGGCCGCGCAGCTTCGCGACCAGGTAGCAGGTCACCTCGTCGCCGGCGCCGGATTCGAGATCGGTCTTCACCAGCACCGGGAGCTTCTGCGTCTCGGTGCCGGCCATCTTCGAGTTGAAGTACGACTTCTTGGCGACATCCACCGCCACCGAAGCCGAGTACACCTTCACCGCGCCGGGATCGGACGGCAGGATCTGCGTGCGTGCCATGTCAATCTCCTTGGATTGAGCACGGCGCACTCCTGCGCGCCAGGATCAAAAATGCAGAGCCCTGCTCTGCTACCGCATCGCGCCCCGTTCGGTGGCGCCATTCGGTCGAGGAGATCCGATCTTGACGGACGGCTCTGCCTCGACGCGAATTCTAGCCCGCTGTCCAGTCTTTTGTTCGAGAATTATCGCGATGCGGCCGCTGTCCAACAGCAGCCGTTCGCCGACCTTCATCTCGAGGGACAGCCCCTTCTTCGTCATCCCGCCGATTCCAGCGCCCGGCGCTTGTCATCGGGCAGGCGAGCGACGAAGATTTCCAGATCCTCGCCCTCCAGGTTCGCGGCCTGCGACATCAGATCGTCGACCATCGCGCCGTTCGGCGCCGCCGACGGCAGCCCGCCGAGCGTGCGCGGGACCTGTCTCGGCGCCTTGGCTTCCGGTTCCTTGGCGCCCTGCGAATCCTGCTGCCCGTCTTCCTTCTTCGGCTTCTTGGCGACCGTCATGCCGAGGGCGCGCATCTGCTCGAGCACCCTTACGTGCGCTTCCTCGAAGAGGTCCTGGGCGCTGGGATCGCGCTTCTCGTCGATCGCCCGCTGCCCGGCGGCCTTGAGCTCCTGTGCGAAGGCGGAGGCCAGCATCGGCGTCTTGGAGTACGGCACCGACTCGTACTTCTCCATCGCGCGCAGGAAGTTCTCGCGATCATGATCGAATGCCTGCTTGGCGGTTTGACGCGAGATCGTGATCGCGGCCTGCGCGGTGGCGCGCTGCTCGATCACCGCATCCTTCTGGTCGTCGAGCTCGGCGAGCTTCGCATCGTAGTCGGCGTCTTCGACCTCGCCGGCGCGCCAGGACTTGGTCAGTGCGGTGCGCTGCTCCCGGATTGTCTTGAGCTGATCGTCGAACGACTCCGGATCGCCGGCGCTGAAGTTCGGCGCGAACGTCTTCTCGATCCTGGGCGCGGCGCCTTCGTCCTCGTCTTCCTCTTCGGCGTCGCCGTCCTTCGTCTCGGCGTCATCCTTGCCGGCGGCCGCGCCGTCTTCGGCGTCATCGCCGGCCTCCTCGTCTTCGTCTTCTTCGCCGGCGAGATTCTCGATCTCCTTGATCTCGTCCTCGTCGAGATCGGCCAGCTTGGCGGCCTCGATTTCGTCCGCCGTCAACAGGTTCTCGATGCCCATGCTATTTCTCCTTGGGGGGGTGGAGTGATTCGAGCGCCTTCATCTTCTCGCGCGCCAACGCTCGTACTGCCGCCATGCGCTTGGCGTCCTTCTGGATTTCGCGGGCACTGACCAACGTGCTCAGATCGCTCTCCGCGCGCCACTTCGCCTCTTCCTTGGCTGCCACGCTGATCTTGTTCATCGCAGGTTGTCCTCCCCGGCTGGGGTTTCGATGCCGGCCATACGGCCGGTCTGTTGATCGGGCGGCAACGGATCGCGCGGCCCGACTGGAACGGTTGGAGCCGTGGGCTCATCATCTGGAGGCACGATGCCGGCACCGGTACCGGCCTGATCCTTGAACCCAACGGAGCGCAGCAGTTCATCACCGACGGGAGCCGAAGCCGGTACCTGTGCCACGACCTGGCCGGCCTGCATGGCAGCGTAGATCCCCTCGAGCAGCCGCGTGATCTTGTCGGCGTCGAGCTTCTCGATCTCGGCCGCGGCCCTGGCGGACTGCGCCTTCTTCAACCCGGTCGCGGCCTCGAGGTCCGCGATCTTGGCGCGTAGGGCCTCGACGGTCATCGCATTGGCGGCACGCTCGGCCTCTTTGGCCTGTTGCTTCTCCGCCTGTTTCTCCGGCGTCATCTCTTCGTCCGGATCCGTCTGGCCCGTGATCTCGCGGATCCGCTTGATCAGGGCATCCTTGTACGGCACCGGCGCGTACTCCATGACGATGTCGATCGTGTTGCGGGCGAACGCCGGATCGATCGCCGCGATCTTGCCGAGCATGTCCATCAGCTGCTCGAAGATGGCCTGCATCAACGACTCGCGGTAATCCTGCTCGTCGATAACGAAGGACGCCTTCATCGCGGTGACGTCGTTGAGCACTTCTCCTGTATCCGGATCGCGCTCGTTGATCGACACGAAGTCGTGCTTGTTCCTGTCCCCCGTGATGCGGAAGACCTTGGGCTCGGTGTAGTACTGCTCGATCAGCGAGAGCTTGATCTCGCCTTCGATCTGCCGGGCCAGGCGCAGGTTATCGAAGGGTTGCGCCGTCACCACCGAACCCTGATCAGCCTTCTGGCGCAGCGCCACCCCGGAGACGAGGTTGGTGTCGCGCCCCAGCGATTCGCTGGTGACGCCACCGACCTCGCGAATCGCCATGCGATCCCGGTCCGCCAGGGCGAGGTGACCCTGAGCCAGTTCGCGATCGTTCTGGAAAAGCACCTTCTTGCCGGACAGGGCGCCGCTGGCCCACTTCACGAAGGCGTCCGGAGAGGCGATCTCCTCGCGGATCTCGTCCTCGTCCATCAACTGGTCGTCGATGGCGTCGGCCTCGAAGTGCACCTTGTTCGTTGACAAGACGTGCAGGGATTTCGACATCCGCTTGTTCAGCGACTCCTGCGGACCGCGGATGTTGCGGATCGCCCCGTAGGGGGCGCCGTCCCGCTTGCGGCGATAGCACCACACCGGAATCAGCGGGAAGCGGTTGTGTCGGTACGGCGACCAGTCGTCCCAGAGGATGCCGAAGTCCGTGAAGACGGTGCAGCGCATCCGCATCCGCACCCGGTCGTAGACCTGAGATCCGGATCCGGTGGTCTCGTTCGATGGCGCGTACCACCAACCCTCGTAGCACTGCACCCGGTCGCGTGAGTTGTGCATCCACGCTCCGGCATCGAACTGCTCGAAGCGTGAGCCCATGAACGCGGTTTCGTCCGGATCGAGTTCCGAGAGCCGACGTCCGAACCACCAGTCGATGCCGCGGTTGTCCGGATTCGATTCCGCCGACTGCTCCAGCAGGTCCTTGCCCTCCGGGAAGTACGCCTGCGCGATGTCGAGATCGAGCCATCGCATCCGGAACTGGTAGCGGGAATCGGAGAGGTCCAGGGCGACACCCAGCGAATCGTAGAGCACATTGCGCCACGACTCGTTGCGATCGTAGATCGGCTCCTCCTCCGGATCGGCGCGGACACCGACCTCGATCCATCCCAGTCCGGCCTTCAGGGCATCATCGAACGCCTGGCTGCGCGTGAACTCGCTGCGGTTGACCTCGGTCAGGTACTTGAGCAGCTTGCTCTTGTTCACCGCATCGTCGGCCGCGGCCTTGCCGCGAACGGTCGGTGTTACCTTGTGGTCGATCCGCGTCCGCCGCTCGGTGCCGATCATCCAGTCGACGGTGGGCTTGACCTCGTTGTAGACCACCGGATTCTGGCCGCGCTCGAGGAGCGCGCGCTGCTCGGAGAGGTCCCACTGCATGCCGTCGTAGAAGTCCTCGTCCAGCGCCATCTGGAAGCGGTTGGCCGACTGCCTGGCAATCTCCTGGTCCCGCCAGGTCTTCAAGCGGGTGAGGAGCCGCTGCTGTTCCTCCCTGGCGCGGGCACCACGCTTTCTCGTCGGCGCGGCCAGCATCAGATCGCCCGCTCGTGAAATGTCTTGCCGTTGACCACGGCCGTGGCTTCGAAGATCGGCTCCGGAGGCGCGACGCGCCTCGGCGGCATCCGGGCCACCCACGTGAAGGCGTCGATCACCACCGTCATGAGACGGATGAGTTCGGATCGGTTGATGTCGCGGCCCATGCGCTCGAGGCCCTTGAGCGCCATCGCGTAGGCCTCGCCGGTCGGCCTACCGTCGGTGCCCATCCAGTACGGAAAGGCGGAGAGGCAGACGGCGTAAACGCCGGCATCGGAGACATGGGCCGGCCAGATCACGCAGCCCGGCTCGCCCTCGACCATCTCGATCGAGACGAGGTAGTCGCCGGACTGGTACACCTTCCAGGCATCGGAACCGCCGAATGCCTGCAAGGGGATTCCGCTACTGGAGACGAGGACGGGCTTCATCGCCGCGCCCGTATATCAGAAGGCGGGAAGATTTGGTCGGCCGGCTCGTATCTGAGGAATTCCGCAGATAGCTATGCCAGCTTCCAGCTCCTTTCCCGCCGCGGTCGATCCTCGTCCTTGTTCGGCTGCACGCGGGCGAAGCGCCGCGAGACGTAGCCGTAGCGCCCGGCATCCATGAGATCGTCATGCTCCTTGACGATCTTGCCTTCTTTGCGGTGATAGGTGCGGTACTCGCTGAACCAGTCGTTCAGGTGCGAGAACACCTTGAATCGACCCTCCAGCATCGCGATGAGCATTTCCTGCACGCCGGCCTCAACGGAGTTCGATCCGTCCGGCAAGGTGGCATGCTCTGGAAGCATGCGCACCGACTCCGCAGCGTAGAGATCGCGGATCGGCTTGCCGTCGCGCTTTCCGTCCGAGCCGTAGCCGTCTTGCGGCCACGCCACCGGAATCCATTTCCCGCGGCCGTTGATCGCGCTGGCATGAATCGGGATCGCGGTCTTCCGCGCTCGCATGCAATCGTAGAGATAGGTGGTATCGGTGTCGCGGTCCCATGCGTACCAGACCACCGCCGTGGGGTGATCCCACCCGAAGTCGATGGCTGCGATTCTCGCCCAGTGCGACGGCAATGCGAACGCCTCGACCTTGATGTCGTCCTCGTCCACCGGGAACACCGCGCCAGATCCCAGGGTAGGCACTCCTTTCGTGCGAGCCTGGATCTCGTGCGATGGAATCGACGCCAGCAGTTGCGCTTTCATTCGGTCGCCGAGGTGCGGCGCGTCACCCCATCCGGCCTGGATCATCGCCTTAGACACGATGCTCGGCCCCGTCGATGAATGACCGCACGACCTCGGTGGCGCCCTCCAGCGGCGTGAAGGTGACGTAGATGATCCCCTCCACGGTTGCGGTGCGCAGCAGGCATTCGGAGTAGATGTCCAGCGGCGGTTCCTCATCCAGCCAGATCACGTGCCGAGCCGTTCCCTCGAACGCTTTGCGTCTCTGCTCGTACGACTTCAGCCCGATCGAGGATGTCCCTCCGGAGACGTGCCGCACCATGGCGTAGTCGATCGCCTTGTTCGTGTTCGGCCGATACCGCGGATCTCCGATGAGATCGGCGAACGGGATCATCCCGGTGCCGTAGCGGTCGATGCCGCCGAAGAGCTCCTTCTGCACGATGTCGCGCGTCGTCTCGTTCGTTGTCCCCGCCGCCCAGGCCTGCACCGGTTCATCGAACCTGCGGCCGGGCCACCAGTGCGGGTATCGGCCGGTGAGGTGGCACGTCATCTCGTAGGCGCCGGTGAGCGTTTTCCCGATCCGGTTCGCGGCCATGAAGAGCCGCTCGTCGTGATCGAATCCCGCCTTGAAGAAGGCGAGATGCTTCTGGTAGAGATCTCGGCGAAGTGGTCCATGATCCGGGAAGAGATCGAAGAAGCGCCGCCGGCTGGTACGGACCTGTTGCTCCTCAAGCAGCCGGAGCAGCTCCAGCCTTTCGAAGAAGCTCAGCGAGTCGAGCTGCAATTCGCTCATCCGTCCATTTCCCGAGGTCGTCTTCCTTTTCGCCGTCCAGGTTGAACGCTGTGCGTTCGACATCGACCCACGTCTTCACCGCCGTCGCGATGTCGCGCATCGCCACCGCCCGGCTTCCGGTGCCGAGCCGGGCGATCAGCTTGGCGCGCAGACCGGTCTTGTCTTCCGTCGTCGCGATCTCGACCAACTCCTCGAGCGTCGGCAGGTGGCCGGTCGTCTCCTCGAGCTCTTGCAACAACCGCAGCGCGAGGTCGCGGCCGCGTCCGGCCACCCGTTGGTGCTCGCGGATGATCCTGGCGTTGGCGGTCGCCGCGGCTTCGATCGCATCCTCGCGGGCGACCTTCGGGTCGGTGAAGATGACCTTCTCGCGGGTCCTGTTGGCCACGGCCTTCGAGGAGCTGCCGATCGTCCAACCCTCCTCCGCCATGTGCCGGTGGATCGCCTGGCGGCTGGCCCCGTACTTCTCGGCCAGCATCGGCACCGAGAAGGTGCCGGTTTCGTAGTCCGAGCGGATCCGGGTCCAGTCGAATCGGCCGCTGCCCTTCGGTCTACCTCGGTTCGTTCCGTCCCTGGCCATCGCTCAGTCCATGCCTTCCGGGCGTACGACATCGCGCACGTAGCCCTGCAAGCCCCTCACCTGGTCGGCGAGTCGGTCAGCTTCTTCAGCCACCTGCTGATACTCCTGCGCGCAGTCTCCGAGGCTTTCTCGCTCGGCGGCGGCGTCATCAGGTCTGCCTTCGGTTTCGGCATGCTCGGCGGCGGCACGTTCGCGCTGGGCAAGCACGGCGCGCAGCCGATCAAGCTCGCTGCGAGCAGCAGCGGCAACGCGGCGCGTGCGCTCCATCTCTTCCTGGTACTGGACATCAACTTTCTCCTGTGCGCGGTGTCTTCGCTCTTCCTCTGCCCGGGCCTTCTCGCTCGCGGTGCGCGCGGCCTGCTCGGCGGCGAGCCGATCGGCCAAGATCTTCGCCTCGTACCGGTTGGAGGCCAGGCGATATCCGCCATAGCCGCTTGCGGAAACGATGATGGCCAGCACGGCGGCCAGCAGCCAGGCAGCAATGGTGCGCGTCACAGGATCACCCACAGGCCGATCCTGATCGCACACCAGACCACGATGTCGATCAGCCAATCCAGCAAGCCGTTCACTACAGCGGCCTCCATCTCACGCCAGTAGCGCGTTCATGGCACGCACCGCCGCGAGCCGGCGGTCATCGATCCCGATGAGGCCGCCGTTGATCGCCTTCGTGATCGCAACGACGTCGTTCTCGTCGGCCATGCGATTGGCGCCGATGTCGGACCAGTGCCATGCCGCCGAGCGTGCAGCCGGGCCATCGAGGAGGAGGAGATCGGGATCCGAGATCAGGTCCATCCCGAGCGCGGCCGAGCACCGTGCGTAGTTGCGCTTGCCGGTGATCTGCAGCAGGCCGCGGCCCCGATACCGCCAGCCGTCTCCGGTGGACGGGGGCCCGTTCCCCATGCGCTCGGCGTACACCCAATTGGCGATGCGCTGCGGCTGGCGGTGGAACTGTCTCGCGAAGGATTCGTTCGGGAACCGTTTCGGCCAGATCTCCATCAACCGCTGCCACGAGTAGTTGAGGTTTTCCTCGAGCCGCGTGAAGCGCGCCGATTCGTGGGCGATCTGAGCGATGAAGTGCGCTTGACGAAGCGCGGAATCGATCCCGAACTCCTCCATGGCCGCAGAGATCGGGCCGGCAAAGCGCCGGGCCGATCCCGCCGAGCAACCGGAGACTTCGCGCAGGAGATCGACGTCCATCATTCACCGTCCCTGCTGGACACGCCGAACAGGACGTCGATCTTGCGCTCGACCTTCGCCGAGACCTTCGTGATCGCTGCCGCGCCCATCCATCCGGCAATCCCGCAGATGCCCAGCGCCCAGGGCAGCGCCCATTGCGCACCGACGACACCGACGAAGGCGAGCAATCCGGCGAACTGAGAAATGAACATGTGCCCGACGGCATTGGCAAGCGAGAAGCGGCTCGGTTTACGGCGAAGATCGTGGAATAGGCTCGCCACTCCTCCGGCCGATGCGAAGCCCATGCAGAGCCAGAAATGCAAGCCGGCCAGGCTCACGACCTCCTGCGCGCGTTCCGCGGCCCAACTATCGGTTGGCGCGATCGTAGCCACGATGCTGGCCATCGCACGCAGCATCGCGCTCGAGCACAGCGCGCTGAACGCGGCGAGCAACAGCTTTTCTCGCCTGTGCTCGCACCGAGCGTTCAGCGCGCGCCATGACGCCACCCATTGCCGCGGCAGCAGTGCGGTCAGACGATCCTGCGGCCAGTGCGCCATCTCTCCAGCACCCTCACGTGCGCTTCACGGATCAGCCGCTGGCCGGCGCTCGTGTTGACGACGCAGCGGACGAGGTAGCGGACACCGGCCACCGTCGGATAGAGGTTCTGCACCACCAGCTCGCCGGCCACTCCAGGCGGGCCCAGCGCGAAGTTCTCCGGTGCCGGATCGAGACCTTCGAAGCCCGGAGTCGTCACCGTCACCGACACCGTGTCGATGTTCTCCCCGGCGCTGATGCCGCCGCGGAAATCGAACACCTGCGCCTTCGGCGGATCGCCGATGACGAGAACGACTTCGTTTCGTTCGGCGAGCGCGATCGCTTGCGACTCGGTGAACGACGGCGCCGCTGCGGTGGCGCCCACGACAAGGCCAGATGGAGCCGACTGCTCGACCCCGGAGATATCGACGATCGCGCCCCCGGAAAGCGCGGTCACCGACAATGACAGCGCCTGTTGCGCGAATCCGGCTGTGTTGGTGGCGCGCACGGTGAACGCGAATGAGCCCGAGCCAGTCGGCGTCCCGCTGATGACCCCGGTGCTGGCGTTGAGGGTCAGGCCCGCAGGCAGGGCGCCGGCCTGGATCGACCAGGTGATCGGTGCATCTCCCGAGGCGGCGAGGGTCTGGCTGTAGGCCGCACCTACGGTTCCGGCAGGCAGCGCGGTGGTGGTGATCGTGGGCGAGACCGGTCCCGCGGTGATCGCGACCGCGGTGGAGTTGCTCTGCACGCCATCGACCACGGCCCTGATCGAGGCCGATCCCTGCGCGATGCCGGAGACCCGGATCGTTGCCTGACCGCTGTCATCCGCTGGGGCGAGCCATTGCGCTGTCGCGTTGACAGGTGACGTCGTCTCCGCGGCGCCGGAAATGCCCGAGATCGGGGAGCCGTCCTGATCTTCCACCGCCACGATCAGATCGGTCGTGGAACCGGCGGCGACGGCAGCGGTGACCGGCACCAGCGTGACCGTCGTCACGACGGGTGCGGTGCCACCGGAACCCTCGTTCGGGACGAGGATGCCCAGCGCCTTGTCGGTGCTGCCAGCCGAGTTGGTGGCACGAACCGTGAACGTGGCCGCCACCGGAGCGGTCGGCGCCCCGCTGATGACCCCGGTGGCGGCGTTGAGGGTCAGGCCCGCAGGCAGGGCGCCGACCTGGATCGACCAGGTGATCGGCGCCGTACCGGTGCGCTGCAGCGTCTGCGAGTACGCGACCCCGATCACACCTGCGGGCAGCGCGGTGGTGGTGATCGTTGGCGCAACCGCTGCCGGCGTGCGTTCCAGCAGCGCGGCGTTCGGCGCGGAGTCGCGGGTCAGCAGCGCGACGTTCTGCATCACACATCCACCACCGTGCAGGCCTGCGGCCCGACGGAACCGATCCCGACACCGTTGCCCAGCGCGGAGCCTGAGGCGCTGGTGGCCGTCCAGATCAGCACCGGGGTGTCGCTCGTCGTGAGGCTGCCGCCGCCGAAAATCGAGACCGCGACACGAAGACGGGCCTGGCCGCCAACAGCGGTACCGTCGAACGCCTGTCCGCTGAACTCCCCGATCTTCGCACCGGTGAGCGCGCCGCCGGTCGGCGCCGCGAAAACGGCGCCCTTGACTGAGGTGGCGCCGACCGCATCGACGTGCGCGAGCAGCTGCAGGGTAGTCACCGTGGCCGCGGTGACGGTGACCGTCACGGAGTCCGTCTCACCGCTATCCGCGGCGTTGGTGGCCGTGATCACGGCATCCCCGATCGAGACGCCAGTGATGTCGAAAGTCTTGGTGGTCTGGCCCTCGGTCATGACCGCGGTGGCCGGAACCGTGGCAACGGCCGGGGTGTCGCTGGACAGGTTGTAGGTCACCCCGCCGGAGGGCGCCGCAGTACTGCGGGTCGCCGTCTCCGTGCGGGTGCCGCCCACGGCGACCGTCGTCGGCTTCGGGCTGAGCGTGACCGTCGGCGACCCGGCGTCGATCAGCACGCCGAACCAGTCGTTGTGCAGCGACTGCATTTCCTCGAGCGTCAACTCGCGATCGAAGACGGCGCTGACGTGAGGTTTGCAGGGCTGGCGACCCTGCCCACTGGAGCCGCCGATGTTGCGCAGCGCGGCCGCAGCGATACCCCAATTCCCCGGGTTTGCGGCTGTGGAGTCCGCGGCCATGGCGCCGCTCTCCAGGCCGTAGAAATGCTGGCAGTTCGCGTTGTTGCGCCAGTTCGTTCCGATCGAGAACGAGGTCGATCCGTCGACGGGGAGCGTCGTGCTGCCGATGTTGTTGGTCGCGCTTCCCTGCACCATCGCGGCCTTGCCGCTGCCGCTGGATTGGAGCCCCTGATTGTCGGGGTTGTTCGAGATCGTGAGAAAGGTTCCGGCTTGGAATCTTGAACCGGCGCCTGCGAACGCCATGAACACCGCCATGCCGTCGCTGTCGGTCATCGTGCAGCTCGGCGGCGAACTCCAGGTGACCCCGTAGGGCGTGTAGTCGACGCCGCCGATGTCGATGTACTTGCGGGAGACACCCTTCCAGTTCTTCGCGCCGATCCCGGCACTGGCGTGCTTGGTGACGGCGTAGCCCTTCAGATCGACGACGGTGGTGCCGTCTTCGTCCACCACGACGAGCGAAATCAGCCGCGTCGCAAGCCCCGTGGTTTTCAGTGCGTAGGCCATGGTGTCCTCACGGGTTCAAGATCGCGACGCCGCCCGCGGTGATCCACGCGAGCATCTGCAGCGCCGGGATGTACATCAGGTTGCGGTACGCCGAAGTCGCCGAATTGACGTAGGTGTAGGGGTAGTGCGGCGGGATCGCGTCGCCGGTGAGCGTCACGGTGTCGATCACCCAGGTGCCGGTGAGCGGGTTACCGGCGGGCGGCGTGATGCGGGTGAGCACCTGGTCGGTCTGTCCCCCGTAGCGCCGGTAGTAGACGCCCTTGGCGGCGTGGAAGACCGGCGCGCTGGAGTCGATCTGTAGCGCCCCTGAGAGCGTGAGCGTCGTCCAGCCGTCGGAGATGTTGGCGAGATCGATCCCGCTCATCGCGGTCTTCGTCACCGCGACGAGGATGCGTTTTCCGCCCCCTGCGTGGATGAAGAGGTTGATGAAGTCGCCGATGTTCGCGGGGTTGATGCCAGCCGAGAAGCTCTCCGTCGTCTTGCGCGTCCAGTCCGCCCCGTCGAGGTAGGCGAGCGCGGTGAGGTAGTGCGCATCGGGCGGCAGCAGGTAGAAGCGATTCGTCACCGGATCATGGATCGCCGCCTTCTCGTAACCAGTGCCCATGTTCGTCGCCGCGCTTCGGCGCGCCCAGGTCCGTGACGCGAGATCGAACGCATGCGCCACCGGCGCGGAGGTCACGCCCCCGGAATCGACGGAGCCGCGCTGCACGTAGAGCATCGAGCCCTTGGCACCACCGCCGAGCGAGGGCGGGATGACGACCTGCGTCTGGTATGGGTGCGGCGGGCTTGGCACCTCGGGATAGCCCGTCATCTCCCACCACGGATCGGCGCTCGTCTCGGCAGCGGAGACCGGGCCGTTGCGATCCGCGGGGCCGTTGGCTGCCGGCAGGTAGGCCCATTGCATCGTGTCGAAGTCGAACGCGATGGCTCCGAACGTGGCCGGATGCGAATGGCCTCCGGTGCCGGCCAGCACGTACGCACCGCGCCCCGAGTAGTGCGGGTTGAAGCAGCCCGAGCCATAGGACCCGAAGATCGAGTACCGCCAGTTGTCCGCCGTGATGCCGGCGGGCCGCACGGACTGGAACGATTCCGCGGCAGCCACCAGCGCAGCCGCCCCGGGCGCGGGGAGCCCGGCCGTCGGGTCGTAGACGCGGATCTTGCGGGTGATCGTCGCGCGCGTCATGGCAGGGTCCTCGGCAGGATCGCCCAGACCGGATACATGCCCATCGAGGCCGCGGAGAAGTTCGGGGCACCGGTCACCGCATTCCACGCATCGAGCGCGCCCGTGGCGCCCTCCTCGACAGCCACGGCGAGCGCGGCAAGATGGCAGGCCAGCCACACGAGGTCGGCCCACTCGTAGGCCGTGGCGGCCCGGAACTGCGCCGGCACTGAGTACGGGTCCCAGAAGAGAATCGGGTCGGTGGGCGCCGGGGTGACATCCTCTTGCGAGAGATCGGCGCGGAAGATCGACCACGCCGCGGAGAACGAGGTCGTCCAGTTCCCGCCGCCGGCGTAGGTGTCGCGCGCCGGGAAGACGTACATCCCCATGCGGGTGCGCGGCCATCCGCTGTCGTTTCCGCCGGCGAGCGCGACCGGCAGCTTGCAGGCGTACTGCATCAGCTCGCCGAGCCGGGTCTGCGATGCTGAGGCAACCGGCAACTGGAGATCGCGCATGGTCTTGAGCGCGAGCACCCAGAAGTCATCCATCCAGGGCGGCATGTACCAGCCCGTCGGAGACGGCCCGACATGCGCGGGATCCGTGTACGGGCTCGACAGCGGAGAGCCGTTGGTGGGATGGTAGGCGTAGTGGATGACGCCGAGATCGTTGTGGAACTTGCCGGCGTCGATCGTGTTGGTCACCAACTGCCCATGGAACCGGTCGATGTTGTACTGCGCCTGGGCGATCCACTCCGGGCGCAGGACATGCGTCTCCGGGCAGGAGCCCAGCAGGTGGGCCAGGGACCGCAGCGACCACGCCGAACCCCTGACCTCGCGGCCGTACATCTCGTAGTAGCCCTCGGCCTGGCGGCGCAGCGCGTAGCCGTACCAGAGGAAGTTCCAGGTCACCCAGCCGATCTGCTCCTCGAGGAAGAACACGTCTCCGGTGAGCAGCCACGGGAGGTAGGCAAGCGCGGGCTGGTGCGCGGTCTCGATCGAATTCGGGTTGCCGCTGCCCTCGGGGAAGACGGGCGTTCCCTGCGGCGCATAGGACGCCTGCGGGTAGGCGGACTGCACGATGTAGCGGCCGGTGTTCTGGCCGGCGCCGCCGGCGTCTCGGAAGTGCGCCGATCGCGCTCCGGCTGAGAGGCCGTTGGCGATCACGTTGTCGAAGGCGCGGACATCACCACCGGAGACGAGCCACATCGCCTGCCATTTCGGGATCGGGCCGATGTGCGGATTGCCGCCCGGGGCCGCCATGCCGGAGAGCGTGTCGCCGCGCCAGCCCGGCGTGTAGTCGCGCGTCAACGCGTTGAGCACGGTGTCGCCAGGCGCGACATGGCGATATCTCATGACGTGCCCGGAGGCCATCAGGTAGTCGACATCGTGGCTGGGCCGCACCTTCGGGTCGGTGTCGTACCAGTAGCTGTGCTCGTTCGCGCGTCCGACCACGAGCGGCACCACGGTGTGGTGGTACAGCGTCATCGACTGGCTGTAGCGCTGCGTGCCGGCGAGCGAGATCGTGACCGTGAGCGTGTAACTCGTCGGGGACGCGACGAGGAAGTCCCCGTTCTGAAGCCAGGGCCGGCAGATTTCGAGCTGCCCACCGGCGTACATGCGGATCGGCACCCACAGCTCGAGGTGCGGGGTCCCTGCGATGCGACGCCGCCAGATCCAATGCGAGCACACCGGACCCGCGAAGATCACGCCGGTGCCGTTGCCGAAGAGATCGAAGGGTGCCGAGGCCACCAGCGTCGGCAGGTCCACGGTCTCGTAGGCGCCGACCGTGATCGAGCCCGCCGCGAGCTTGGCACGCAGCGCGGCGAGCGAGACCGCAGCACCACCCGCCGCGGCGCCGACCGACAGGTGCAGGTCCTTGCGCACTCCGGCCGAGGTCGCGGCCGTGCCGCAGAGCCACGCCTGCTTGATCGAGCCGTCGGGCCAGTGGTTCCAGGGCACGCATTGCAGAGAAGCCGCGTCCGCACTCACCACGCTCGATCCGGCAGGGACATCGCCCTGGCGGAACGCATGCCCGACGGTGAATGGGATCGAGCCACCGGTATCCGAGGTCAGGCCGAGCACCGGAAGAGACGCGGCGACAGCGGAATCGTTGACGCCGAAGGTGATGTCGCCCGAGGTCGCAACGGTCGCCGCACCGGTGGCGCTCAGCACGCCGGCGGCGCTCAGCGTGACCCCGGAGGGCAGCGAACCGGCATCGACCGCGTAGCCGCTGTAGGGCGGGACACCTCCGGCGACATACTGCGCGAGGTCATGCGTGCCGTTCCTGGCCAGCGGGATCTCGTCGGGCACGCCGTAGAAGCCCAGCGCCTGCGCGGCGACCGGACCCAGCGTGTTGCTCACGCCGACCACGCTTCCGGCGCCGTTCGTCGCGGTCTCTCGGTAGGTGATCTGCGCGCCGAGGTCCGCGCTCACCTGCATGTAGGTCAGGCCCGTGGCACCGCTGATGGCGACCCCGGATCGATACCACTGCCGCGAGACCGACGGCACAGGGTTGCCGGAGTAGACACCAGGTGTCGCGGTGAGCAGTTCGCCGACGCGCGCGATGCCGGTGATCGTGGGCGCCGTGACGACAGCCGGCTGCTGCGTGCCTGCGCTCGGCGGCGGTCCAACAAGGATCGAGAATCCGCCGCGCCGCAGCGGGACGCCATCGACCAGGTCGGCCAAGAGGCGATAGAAGTTACCCGCCGCAGTCCCGCAGGTGCAGCGGAACCGCTCAGTGGCCCCGTTCTTGAAGATGGCGGTCGCCGTGGCGCCGGCGCCAGTTCCCGCATCGGTGTAGTCGCCCGGGATGACCGGGTAGTACCCGCCCTGCAGTGCGCCAACCGTCCAGGCACCGCAGGCAATCGTGCGGATCGTGGAGCCAGAGGCGTCGAGAAACACGATTGTGTCCACATCGAACGCCGCCCAAGCGGCGGCACGCTCGGCCGCCGTCGCGCCGGAGAGGAACGCGATCCAACTCGCCGCGGTGAGGACGGGTCCGCTCATTGCGGCGTCGACTGGATGCCGGCGCGGATCTCCTCGAGCTCGGCGATCACCCGGCGCGCCGCCGCAAGCGTGTCGGCGTCGTCATCAGAGAGTTCAGGCCGGCTTTCGAGGGCTTCGAGGCGCTGCGCGAGCTCGGCGGGAATCTGGATGGCTTCCAGGCTCTTCTTAACCTCGATGAGGCCGCCGGCCACCGGCTTGATGCTCGGTGCGATCAGCGCGTTCAGGGCGTCGCGAACCAGTCCCATGTGCGTTCTCCTAGGATCCGCCTTCGATGATCGTGATGCTGCGGATCACGACGTTGCGCCCGGCCTCGATCTGCGTGTCGCCCGGTGCCGGGGTCACGCTGATGGAGATCTCCGACGATGTGTAGGCGGCGATCGGGGCGCCGCCGGCGTCGAGGAAGAGGATGTAGGTCGGGGTCCCGGTGTTGTTCGCTTCCGCGTCGGCGCCGATGTCCGCGGGCGGGATCGTCCAGGCGCCACCGTCCACCGCTCCGACGGTGCCGAAGAGAGCGTGCTGCGAGAGGATGTTGCCGGACGGCGGGGCGGCCAAGGCGGCGGCGCCCTTGCACAGCAGCAGCGTGCCGCCGGCGACAGCGGTTCGCACGCTTTGAGCGCGGGCGCTACGAACGGTTACTGCGTACTTGGCCATCGAACCTCCTCGGTCCGTGGCCGTATATCAGAAGGAAACGAACTTTGATCGGTGTTCCAATTTGCGGCGACCGCTCGGAAAGTCGAATTCATGAGCGAATTCATGAGCAGTCGGTGCTACGAAATTCCTGGCGCCTCGACCCGTCACCGAGTCGGTCTTGGCTCGTGCAGCCTGCCGTGATTGCAGGCCCACTTCTGGTTCCTGGCGAGGTAGACGTGCAGGCCCGGCGCGATGTTGAACTGCTTCTCCTGCCACTCCAAGATGCTGGGGGCGCGGCAGAGCCGCATCGGTGAGGCCCGGAAGTGGGCGCAGGACTGGCAGTCCATCAGTCGTCCTGCAGGATGTGTGTCGTGATGCCGGTGACCCACTCCGGGGCGACGGGGCCGCCGAATCGGCTGGTCGATGGAAGCGGAGGTCGGCGCGGCTTCCCGTTCTTGGTGAGCCCGAGTTCGTACGCCTTCTGGGTGATCGACGTGACGGACCTCTGGAGCTCGGCTGCCAGGGTCTCATTTCGCACCGTCCTGTACCGGGTGCACAACACGTCGATCTCGTCCTGGCTCCATGGTCTGGCCTGCCAGTGCTTGCATTCAGCGGCCATTGCAGACGATCCTCCCGGCCTCGAACAGCGCGCCGATGGTGCGGCGATGCGCCGACTCCCAGGCCTCGACGCGTTCTTCCCTGCTCATCTTCGAGCCTTGATCGATCTCCATGTGGCAGCGGTAGCACAGGGCGGCGATTCGGTAGTCATGTGCCTTGATCGAGCGGCCCTTTCCGTCTCGCAGCTGGTTGGAGTGCGCGGCCACGACAGTTCCGTCGGACGCACCACACCTCTGGCAGGGCAGGTCGCGCGCCGCGGCGAGCAGTTTTTCACTGCGCCAGTTCATCGTCCTTCCAATCGATATTCCGCTCGGCCGCGAAGGCGTCGATCAGGTCAAGCAGGTCAGTCATCTCGCGCTTCGACATCCTCGCGGTCGACTTCCCGAGGATGACGAACCCACCGTCTATGCCGGGCACCACGTCCTGTTTGGACAGCGCCGCGGTGAAGATGTGCTTCCACGACTCCGGATCGAGATAGCGCCCATGCCACTCGACTCGGCGCGAAATCTCAGTCAGCCGCGACCAGAGGAGTGCGTTCTGTTCCAGCGTCCGGTTCGGCGGCTTGACCTCGACCACCATGCCATCCGGCGCGGCGCGCACCGCCTCGAGGGCCCGGGATCGTGCTGTCGCATGTACCAGCGTGAAGACCTGTTTCATCTCCGCCTCCCCTGGGTACACACCGCGCACTTCCAGATCCGCTTCCGCCGGCCCCGGCCGGCCGACACTTCGGACTCCGAGCCGCCGTCGGCGCGCCGGTACTGCGAGCAGGACATGCACCACCGGGTGCCGGTGATCAGGGCCTGGCGCTCGGTGAGGCGCCGGTTCAGCTCGGGGATGTTCTCGTTCATATCCCTGCCAGCCGTACCCGCACGAATCCGCCGAGCTCGGTGGACACGACCGTGGTCTGCAACCTGAACCGGGTGTCGTCGACCCCGAGCGCGTCCGCGATGCCGTCACGCCCGACCTTGAAGGCGCCGACCAGGTTGTCGTCGTCGTAGTGCCTGCGGTTCGGCGGCACGAACTCGACGTGCAACGCGATCAGCTCGCCCGCCGGGACTCGAAGCCCGGCGGCCTTGCAGGCCCAGCCGCAGGCATGTCGGTAAGTTCGGGCTGCCCGAGCCTTTTTCCTCCAGTGCCCGCGCCAGTTCGGGCTCAGCTCCTGGGGCGGCCACGGCAGCGTCACGCAGTCCGACATCACGACTCCCGTGCCAGGCGCTCCCGCAACGCGTAGCCCATGAGCGGCCAGCACTTCTCGATCGCGTTCTGCCGAGCGATCTTGCGGCCGAGCTCGGCATCGAAATTCTCGGGGGAGGCGCACGCCGACTCGCCGGTCACGGTGAAGCTGTTCTTGAGCACGAAGACGCAGAAGGTGAGCAGGCGAAGCCCCGAATGAGGGAACTGATTGCCCTGCGCCGCAGAGTCGGGGTACTGTTCCGACATGGCCTTCTGATATCCCTGTTCGGCCGTGAAATAGACCTCGTCGATGATGTTTGCCTCGATGTCCGCCATCGTGACGCGCGGTGCGGTAAGGCCTTTGGCTTGGATTTCCTGTTCGATCCCGTCTCTCATCTCGCTTTCTCCTGTTTGGACAGCTCTTCGGCGAGCCTCTCGGCGTTCGCCACCAACAACTCGACCTCGACCAACTGCACCTGCGGCTGCCGTACGTAGCCGGCCAGCCACTTCACCTCCTCGGTGCTGTAGAAGCTCGCCTTGCGCAGCGCGTTGGCGCGACGGCCGATTTCCGCGATGCGCGCGGCGCGCATTTCTTCGTATCCACTGCTTGATTCCCCGCTCACTTCCACCTCTCTGCCCTTTGGTGAGCAAGACTCAGCCCAGCCTGGGAGAGCCTTCACTACACTGCCCTTCGGAGCCGCGTAGACCCGCCAGCCGTTCGACGATCGGGCGCTAGCTTCGCCACCCTTACCCCTGCTCCCTCGTCTGTGCCCGTGGTAGGGGGTCTTCCTGCGCCGCCACGGTTCGGTGCCCCTCCGGCGCAGTGCTGAGTTCGTGGCCGCCCTACCCGGTCAACAGTTCGCGCATCAGGCCGGCCAGCGCCCGCACGCCGGCAGCCATGTGGTAGTCGTTCGCGTCCATCCCCACCTCTGGAGCCATGACCCACGGCAACCCGGTTGTCTCCGCAGCCTTCTGTCCGGCACCGCTGGCGTCGTTGTCCGCCATCACGAACCGAGGCCCCGTCAGCAGGCCGGCGACATGCGAGAGGTTCCCCGCGGAAAAGCAGACAACCGCACGTGCCTGCCGGTAAAGGCTGGCCAAGGCCGCACGGATCGAAAGCCCCGTGGCCAGGCCCTCGCATAGCCAGGCCTCGGGCCCAGCGCCGAGAACGAAGACCGAGCCCTTGGCCGTACCGCCGGGCAGGAACTTCTTCTCGCCATCGGCTGCGATCCACTGGACGCTATTCACGCGCTCGTAGCGGGCGCAGTCGCGCATCGGAACAACCAGACGACCGTCTGTATCGATGAGCCCCTGCTCGGACGGGAATCCCTTTGCCGCGAGATAGGCATGCGAACCGAACGTGCAGCGCCGCACCACCTCAAGCGCCAGCCTTGCGGCCTGCGCGCGCCGTTCTGCATCCCGGCGGCGCAGCGCCGCCATGTCGCGCCGGATGATCTCCGCGGACACGCCATCCGGACGGTAGATGATCGGGTCCGGGTGATGGGCCCAGTTCTGCACCCACCCCCATTCGCCGGTGAACTTGTAGGCGCCGTTGCGATCTCGCGGATGATCCTCGGTCGGGCAGCGGTGGATCCGGCCATCCGCGTAGAGGTCGCGGATCAACAGGCCGTGGGTGGCGGCAAAAGTGTGGAAGCTCACGCCGCCTCCTCGAGGTCGAAGAGCGTCGGCATCAACATCTCGCGCTCGGCGGCTTGCAGGTAGTGCACCTGGTCGCGGAAGTAGTCACCATTGAGTTCGCTACCCGCGGCGCGACGACCGAGCTTGATGGCTCGCACCCCGACCGTTCCGATACCGTGGAACGGGTCGTAGACAAGATCGGCGCGATTGCTGAACCGCTCGATCAGTCGATCAACGATGTCGATCTGTAGCGGGCAGACATGCTTTTCGACCGCCCGGGATGCCTGCTCACCGTTCAGCGTGCGCATGCGGGCAACATCGGTCCAGACCTTTGGATCCGGGCTGGCCTGCGCCAGGCAAGCGAAAAGCTTCGGCAGCGCGTCGCGTTCCGCCAGCGCATCGCCGATCGCAACGTGCCGTTCGTAGTCGTAGACGTGCCGCGCACTCTCGTCGTGGAAGAACTTCGGCAACTTCGACGGCCCCATGGCGGCCATCTCCTCTGCCGTGAGCAAGCGATTGCCGCTCGAGCGCCAGTAGTTGTGCGCGTCGATCTGCCACCGAGCGAGGGTGTACTCGACCGGATCGTGAATCACCGGATCATCGGCATAGCCACGGCCGAGGTCGGTCTGCGGCTTGCGGAAGATCAGCACGTATTCCGAGCACCCGGTGCCCATCTTCGTGCCGTCCTTGAGCATCTCGCTGTAGCCCAGGCGGTACGTCTGGTTGTTCTCGTGCACGACGTCCGTCGTGACGACGATCACCGCCATCTTGATCAGGCCATGCCTGCGAAGATGGAACGAGGCTTCCTCGTGGAAGTAATCCATCGTCGGCGCCCCGAGGCCGGTGACGGACTGAAACAGCACGCGGTCCTTCACATGGACGCAGGCCATGCGGCCGGGCTTGAGCATGCGGACCAGTTCCGGCGTCAGGTAGTCCATCTGACGCCAGAAGTGATCGTTGTTCTCGGTGTGGCCGAAGTCGTTGTAACTCGGCGTGTACTCGTAGTGGTTCGCGAACGGGATCGAAGTGACGATCAGATCGACCGATTCGGCCGGCCACTCGCGCGCTTCGAGCACGGCATCGTTGTGCGCCACCTCGAACCGATCGCCCTTCACGACGCGGCGCGGCACGCCGATCGTTCTGGCCAGAGAGTCGCGCATGGCGAGTCCATCGAGCCCATAGGTGCGGAAGAGCTCCGCCATGCGGGCCTGTTGCTCATCGTGTCGCCGCCACTTCGCTTTCAGGCTGGCGGCGGTCTCGCGTTCGGCTTCGGTGTAGATGATGTCGATTCCGACGCGCTCGAACTGGCCGAATCGATAGGTGCGGTGAACGGCTTGAATGAAATCGTTGAACTTGTGGGTGATGCCGGCGAAGACCTCTCGATGGCAATGCCGCTGGAAGTTGCAGCCGCTGCCGGCGATGATCGGCTTCGTGCTCAATATCCTGTGTTCGCCGTCGCCGAACCCGACGATGCGCGCCTCGCGCTCCTCGAGGTCCTGGCTGCCCCATACGCTCACGGCTTCGGGCAGCGCTTGTTGAATGGCATGACGCTCGTCCTCGAGGTCGTGCCAGACGATGAAGTGATCGCCGGGGTCCGCCTCGACGATCTCGCGCACCTTCGCCACGCGTGCCGGCAGGCTTTCGCGCTTCTCGCGCGCGGCCGCCGACAGGCTCATCGCGACGTTTTGGATCAGCAGGCCCTGCCCGTTCTTGTCGGCGCCGGCTGCGCTGTAGTCGCTCGGGATCTCGTGCCAGCGAACATCGATCCCCGGGAGCACGTAGCCGGTGTCATCGTGCCCGAGGTCGCTGGGTTTCGTGATGAACACGGCCCAGCTCGCTACCCAGCGCCAGAACTCGGCTTCTTTGTGCGGGTACAGGGTCAGGTTGCCGGCCTTCTCGCTATCGCGCTGGAAGAACCGTGTCAGCGCCTGGCCGGTGTCCATCACGCCGAGATAGCCGGCGTAATGGATGAGTTCCTTGTATCGGTTCGGATCCGGCGTAGCCGTGGCAACCGTCTTGAACTCGACATCGGCAAAGGCGGGCAGGAACTCCTGATAGGTCTTGCTGCCGAAGCTGCGCAGGATGCTGGCCTCGTCGAGGCTTGCCGCGCGAAAGAGCTTCGGCGTGACCTTGCCCTCGCGCACGCTCTCGTAGTTCGTCAGGTAGATCGTGCGCTCGTCGCCGATCTCTCGGTCGCTGCGTATAAAGCGCAGATCGACGGCGAACTCGCCCCGGAACCGATCGGAAGCCTCGCGGAAGAACTCATGCCGCACACCGAGCGGCAAAACCTGCAGGCGAAGGCCTGGCCTGTGAGCACCGATGAGCCGAAGGAATTCGATCTGCGTCGCCGTCTTGTGCAGGCCGAAGCTCGCGAAGCACGCACGGCTGCCGCCCCTGACCATCCAGCGAGCGATGTCGCGTGTATGGGGCTTCAACGCCGGGTTGATCTGCTCGAGCGGCACCTCGAAGCCCGTGCACGGCGCCGTGGCGATCTTCTCGCGCAGGAAAGCGTCGTAGCCGATCACGCCGCCTTTCTCCCGCCGGCAGCGGCCAGCCTGCTCCGCTCCTCCTCGAGAACCTGCGGATAGACCACCGGGTGCTGGGCCGAGAATGGCGGTAGGTCCGCAGCCACGAACCGGCCCGGCGCATCACCGACCTGCGCCCGCAGCCAACCGCGGGGGCCGATCCAAGTCCGGATATCGATCCCGATCCCCCGGAAGTCGGACCGGGTGATGTAGCCCCGCAGTTCGAGCCGCGCCACGATTCGCAGCGCCGCGATCTTCCATCGCGTCAACTGCACCGGGCTGGAGGCGCCGGCGGCGACATCGGGCACGAACGCCGGCAGGGGATGGCGGCGCCCCGGGTTCCAGTAGTGCCAGGCCCGGAGGAACCGGAGGTCGATCTCGGGCCGGAAGCCACCGTATCGATTCCAGTCGAAGACCCCGAGTCCCAAGGCCTCGCAGATGCTCACTGCCGTCGCGTCGGCGCTCGGGATGAGGATGGAGCGGAAGTCCGGGCCCTCTTCTTGAACGGCCTCCCATCCATCGGGAAGGCTCTGCACGAGAACCTTGAGGTTGAATCGCAGCTTCGCCTGGACCCCGATCTGCGTGCCGTCACCGGCAACGAGGAGGATGTCCCATCCGGCGGTCTCGGCGTAGGCGGTCCATGTCCGGTCCTGGGTGATCCGGGAGATGAATGCTACGCAGAGGTCGGCTTCGGTCGCGAATGCCTGGTCCTTCATGCAACCCTCCATACGCCGACTTGGTGCTGCGCCAACCGGATGATCGAAAAGCGTTCACCGAATGCCTTGGCCTGGCGCTGCGCGGCGACATACACGCTGTAGTGCTCGGTCGCCGGCAGCACGATCGAATCGCCGACCTCCATGCGCCCGAGCAATCCCTTGAACTGGATGGGGCTGCGGTAACGCCACTCCGGAATCGGGATGCCGTGGCGGATCTCGGGTGCGTTCATGCCGCAGCCCTCAGCGCCACCGCAATCGGCCGCACCCACACCGGGGTGGACGAGAGTCGAAACGTCTCTCCGCTCCATGCGAGTAGCAGCGCGCGCCCCATCTCGCTGGCGATCGCCTGCGCGGCAGGAGGCGGCACGGCATTGCCAATGCGCTCACGCCATGCCGAGTCGCTCAGGCCGTCGAGCTCGAGCTGCTCCTCGGGGTCGACGAGGCCCTGCAGCGCGGCGAGCTCGAGCGTCGTGAACGGGCGGTGCCAGGTGCCGTCGAGCGCTCGGATGCGGCACACGATCTTGTCGGTTGCCGCCGGCATGCGCGGATCAGCGATCGACCAACGCCCGTTGTCGCAGCCCGCGGCAGCGCTCACGGCGCCGCAGGGATTGCCCCATTGGACCACTCCGTAGTGACCGCCGGTGAGATAGTGGTCACCCTTCGAACGCTGCATCCCGGGCCGCGGGTCGGCAATGCACTGGCCTGAACCATGCGCGCCGGTAACTGCCTGCGCCGCGCCAGCCCAACGGACGATCCGGAACTCGTTGCTGTGCTTCGCTGGCCCATGATGCCGCGGGTCCGCCACCGAATACGCGCCCTGCCCGGGCGTCTGCTGGCCAGCGATCGCACCCGTCGATTCGTCCCACCGGCGCACGCCGTACGCCCGCCCGTCGTTCCATCGCGACGAGGCATCAAAGCGCGGATCTGCAATGGAGAATGCGCCATTGAGTGGCAACGATTCACCCGCCACGGCGCCGGTTGATTCCTCCCATCGCCGCACACCAAGCGCGCCGCGGAACATCTCGGGCACGATCAGGAAGTCGCGCAACACACCGTCCTCGACCGCGAGGCGGTTCAGGCTGCGCCAGTCGCTTCCCGCCTCGACGAACGCGAGGCGCACCCACGTCTTCCACTGCAGCGACGGCACGCGATGCATCGGGCCCGCGCGTTCGTCGCCGGGCAGCAGCATGCGGCCGAGCACGTCGCCGACGGCGCGCAGCGGGCGCTTGACCGGCTCGTACAGAAGCGGCGGCACCTTCTCGATGTGTCGTGCGACGAGGAGGAACCGCTTGCGGCTCTGCGCGAGGTTCCCCAGCTCGCCGCAGTCGTGCCTCGTCTCAGCGACCGCGTAGCCGTAGGCTCGCAGCAGCTCGCTGATCTGATCGAGCAGCCGGCGACCGCGCGTTGCGAGCCGCGGTACATTCTCGAAGAGCACGAATTCCGGGAGATCATCGCGCCACGCCTCGAGCATCAGCCACACGCCGCGTAGCGTCAGCCGATTGAGCGCCTGGTACTTCGCCGTCCGGCTCTTCGTCTCCGAGAGCAGCCCGGAGAAGCCCTTGCACGGCGCCGACAGAAAAACGATGTGCGGGCGCTCGTTGCCGGCGGCGCGCTGAATGTCGGTGGCCGTCGCTTCGCGCCAGCCGGCGGGCGGCTCGGCGTCGTGAAACGCTCGGTATTGCTCACGATCGAACAGGTCGAGCACGGTTCCGCGCACGCCGGCGCTCTGCTCGAAGTCACGCACTGCGGCCGGATCGACATCGACGCCACCGAGACAACGGAAGCGTGCCCTCAGGTTGCCGACGCGTGCCTCGCCGCGATTGAAGCCGACGGCGCCGCCGCCGAGCCCAGCGAAGAGATGGAAGTGGCGGATTTCGCGCTCGTGCGTTTGCGGCGTCAGCATGTCGACGCTCCTTTCCGCAGCGCACGAGCGATGTGCAGCGCCTCGCGCGACTCGAGCGGGAGCGAGCGCAGGAGCTCCGCCGCTGGTAGCGCCAACACCGGATTGCGCACTTCGGGGCGCGATGAGCGGGGTACGGGCGTCAGCCGTTCGGCATCTCCTTCACGCGCAACTCGCGGTGCGAGTGCACATAGAAATCCTGCGTCGTGTGCGGCGCCACCGTCGTCTGGCTTTCTCCGACCACCCTGCCGTCGTTGTCCAAATCCACCGCTATCACCTCCACCGGCCATCCGGCGTGCGCATCCACCGTCACCTTCGTGGTCATCATGATCTCCCTGGGTTGCCGCGAAACCGCGCGGCTCGGTATGGGCTGGGTGCGGTTTCATGCCGTCGCCCTCGCCCGACTCTTGGCCCACCGGATCATGTGCGAGCGCACCCGCCTGACCAGTTCCGGAGATGGCGGTTCGACCTCGCGCGCGTCGAAGCGCTTGTACGCGAACGATCCGTAGAGATTGCGGTACTGCGCCTGGGCGAAGCGGCGCGCAGCATCCTCATCGCCCTGCTTGCGGTCGATGGCGTAGCCGCACAGTTGCCGCCACACCGCATCCCGATCCTGCAGGAAGCCCGGCAACGGTTTCCCGTTGTGCCCGAGCTCGACCATCACGCCGGGCTGCGCCTCGACCAGCGATTGACGCGTACGCTCATGTCCGCAGGCCGGGCAGATCCGCGCCGAGGGCGGCAGGACGAATCCGCACTTGGCGCACTTGATCGCCTCCCGCTCCTGCTCCGTCGGTTCCTTGCGGGCCTTGCCGTCGAGCGGTGCGGAATTCAGGTCGTTGACCCCGGCGGCGAACACGTTCTCGGTGTCCTTCATGAACCGCAACGCGTTGCCGGCGTGATCGAGCCAGAGCCCGAACGTTTTTCCGGGGGCCGGACGCATCACGCGGCCCATCTGCTGGATGTGGCTCGACAGGCTGGACCGGTATGGACGTGCCGCGATGCCGCAGAGCACATCCGGTACATCGAAGCCCTTGGTGAAGACTTCGCAGGACACCAGCCCGTCGATCATCGAGTCCGGCTTGCGGAACTCGGCAATCAGCTCGCGCCGGCGCGCTTCGTTGGCGTCCTTGTAGCTGATCTGCTGGAAGTTGAACCCGGCGGCGTTGAACTGCCGGCAGAGCTCCTCGCCATGCTCGACGGTCGCCGAGAAGCAGATCGTCTTCACCGGTCGTCCGAAATGCCGCTGGGTCTTGTCGACCCACTCGGCGACGATATCGCCGACGATCGACAGGCCGCGCTCCTCGACCTCCTTGTCCGACCATTCGCCGGCGACCACTTTCGCGCCGGTCATGTCGATGGCCTTGGCTGCGTACATCGTCAGCGGCACCAGCCAGCCCTCGGCGATGAGCCGGTTCGTCGTCGTGACGTTGACGATGTTGCTGTAGATCTGTCCGAGCCCCTTGGTGAACGGCGTCGCCGTCAGGCCGATCACCACGAGATCGTGCCGGCTCTGGATCAGTTCGGTCGTGGCCCGGCGCGTGCAGTGGGCCTCATCCACGATCAGCAGCTTCATGTCGGGGAAGAAGCCGCGCTTCTCGATCGTCTGCGCGCTGCAGACCTGGACGTACTCGTAGCCGCGGTTGCGCCAGTGCCCGGCTTGCTGGACGCCGTGATCGATTCGGTATTCGTCGAGCACGGCGCTGGTCTGATCGACGAGCGACACCCGATCGACCACGAACGCCACCCTGCTCTGCTTGGCTCGAGCCTCGGCCATCAGGCTGGTGGCCATGATCGTCTTGCCGGCACCTGCAGGAGCGCAGAGGATCTGCGCCCGGTGCCCGGCGCGGATGCCGTCTCGCAGCCCTTCGATGCTCGCGACCTGGTAGTCGCGCAACGTGATTTCCTTCATGACCTCATCCCGAGCTTGCGGCGCAGCCGGCCGACTTCCTTTTTCAGCTCGGCGCACTGGCGCATGTAGTCGTCGCGCTGGCGCTCGACGGTGCGCAGGTACTGCTGCTGCTCGATGAACCGCTGCGCGTGTTCCGGGTCGGTGGCGAGGGTGAGGGCCTGGAGCTGATCCGCCATCTCCTGGGCGTTGTCCATGGCCTCGGCCAGCTGCTCCCGCAGCGATTCGATCTCGGTCGATGGGTCCTGCTGCTTGGCCTTCTTCGCGGTCTTCTTCGGCTTTTCCGCCGGCTTCGGGTTGCGAGCCGCCGGCGTCGCCACAGGTCCGGCGGGTTTCGCGTCTTCCCCCCGGCTATCCTGCTTCGCCGGGGCATTTCTCACGGAGGTGTTCTTCGCGCGCTGCTTGTTCGACTCGGACACGCCCGAGGTGTCCTGCTGGTATGTCGTGCCGCCGCGCTGGACGGTCCGGGCGGCCGGCTCGGGGCCATCGGGGGCCGGGCGAACTGGTGCGGCGCCCGGCCTATCTGAGGAATTCCTCAGATAGGTCTCCCGGACACTCGCCACGGTCTTGCCATCCACCGAGCAGCGCCGGGCGATCTCGCGGTCTGACCACTTTCCCCACTCGGCGTCCTGCAGGAGCGTCAGCACCGCCTTGCGCTTGTCCTCGTTGGACCGGCGCAGGCCGTGTTCGGCGTTCGCGCCCACCGAGTACAGGATGGCGTCGCGCTTCGTACCGGAGCGGATGTCGGCCGAGATGCTGTCAAGGTCGGCATGCCGGTGGGCGTGGAAGCGGTGGAAGCCGTCGCCGAGCCAGTGGTCGACGCCGTCATGGAAGACCGTAACGGGCGGAAACTTCGTCCCCGCCTTCAGGGCCTCCACGTACTCCGCGACGATGGCCTCGTTGATCGTCGAGCGGGGTTGCGTCCCGCCATCGGTCCGGATCGAGGCGAGGAACATTTTCACGGGATGCCCGGATTGGCTCACTTCTGATCCTCCGTTGATCCGGCGGTGGTCAGGCGATCCAGGCGGTGGGCGTACATACTCAGCACCGCATCCCGGCCGTACATGCCGAGCACGACCAAATCCCGGAGGAGATCCGCCCTTGAACAACCCAGCTCATGAGCCCGACGATCGAGGTCCGCGCACACATCCCAGGGCACGTGCGTGACGACCTTGGTGTCGCACTTGCCGCGCATGGATTCGATGGTCGGCATGGGGCGATCAGGCATCGAGGGCGCACCCCTCGCCGATAGAATCGGAGGCGCCAACCAACCGATTCACCGACGCCACGGGAGGGGAAACCATGGAGCGACCGATCAAGGACCGGGTAGACGGCCAGGAGGCGGAATTGATGGTGCTGCGCCTGCTGGTGGCGGCACTCATCAAGCGGGTACCAGACATCCGGTTGTTCATCGCGGACTTTTCCGAGATGTCGGAGGACAACGTCGTCCGAACCATGAACTCAGCAATGCCGGAAGCGCTCTTCCAAGAAGTCCTCGCCATCCGCGAGCACTGGCTTGTCGTCTTGGAAGACGCCGCTCGAGGCTGATTTCGAACAGACCCCTCGCAAGCCGCTCGTTGAGCGAGCCCGCATCCTCGGGGGTCGACTCGTTCCGCCCGTCAGCCATTGGCGACTCGCTCGGTGGACTCGGGTACGGCCGGAGCCCCCTTCTTTCCGATCAGCTCGGGCCAGATTCGGTGCCAGTCTTCTGGGCGGAGATCCCAGCGGCGGACGGCGAAACCAGAAGCACGCTCAATAGCGACCGCCATAGCCGGGGACGGAGTCTTCTGGTGTGATCGCCACTGCGACACCGTCGCCTCAGACACCCCAACAGCATGCGCAAGCGCACGCGCGGAGCCGGGCTCATTCAGGTATGCGTCTAGCTGACTCATACCAATATTTAGCCAGCGGCTCATCTCAAAGTCAAGCCGACGGCTCATTGTCAACCTTAGCCTGCGGCTATGTACTCTCCCCCATGCAAACCATTGACGAGATCAGGCACGCCCGATTCCTCTTGCTGCTTGAGGAGGCTGGCTCGGTAAAGGCGTTGGCGGATCGTCTTGAGGTCTCCTCTGCGCAGGTGAGCCAAATCAAGAATCGATCTACGCACTCTTTGACGGGGAGGCCTCGATCAATCGGCACGGACCTCGCGAGGAAGGCCGAGTCAGCTTTTGAAAAGCCACTGGGCTGGATGGACACGCCTGTACAGCCGGCGGCGAATGCAGAAGTTGTCGGCGAAGTGCGAAGCGGAGCACGCATCCCTGTTGTTGGGACCGCCCAACTAGGCGACAACGGCCATTTCGTAGAGCTCGAATATCCCGCCGGGCATGGCGACGGCTATATCGACCTGCCCTCGCGCGATCCGTGCGCCTATGCTGTGCGCTGTCGCGGAGACTCGATGTCGCCGCGCATCAAGCACGGCGAATACGTGATCGTCGAGCCAGGGACCGAGGCGCAACCTGGCGACGAAGTGCTTGTCAAAGCAACAGACGGCCGCGTAATGGTGAAGCAGTTTCTCTACCGGCGCGATGGACGCGTCCACCTCGTTTCAGTGAACGATGCCCACCCTTCAATCGCAATCGAAGAAGATGCGATCGAGAGCCTTCACTATGTTGCGGCGATCGCGAAATCTAGTCGGCACATCGTCGAGTGAGCATAGATTAGTGAAGAAGATATTTATGCTGCCGAGGGCACTGCTAATCGTTGCCTTCTTTGGCTTGCTCCAACAACAGGCATCTGCCGCAAATACGTGTTCTGCAATCGAGAGCATGATTGATCTTGCCAGTCGCTATGCCGATGTTTATACGCGTCACGGAGACATACAAAATGCGCTCGATTTGCGCGAGCGCGAGCTTGGTCTGCGGCAACGATTCACTCAGGCTGGGTGCGGAAATCTCGATCGCGTTCGGGAGTCTCGGCGGCAGCTAGAGCGCCTCTGGGGGTCGTCCGGTTCCGGGGTCGACTGGAAGTATCTCGGCAAGTCGGATGACGTCCATCTGCAATACATCCTTGTGCACCGTCGTAATCAGGATATCGGCGCCTGGTTGATCTACAACTATCCTGGAACCATCCCCGAAGGTAACCACATTCGTGGATCAGGAAGTCTGTTCAAATCATCGGCGCAGCTCGTTCGAGTGTCGTGTCAAGTAGATCTGTACTCACCAATCGGAACCCTGTGGTTCGGAGACGGCAGCACGCTAGGGGAAATAGTCGGCGTCGAGGAACCTGGTGACGATGATTCTTCACATGAAGTTCCTCCCGATTCCTTGATGGGCAGGCTTCGCAATTCAGAGTGCGCGCAAACGTCCGAAACCGCCGAGGGCCGCCTCCAGGCACAGCCGCCCGGCAAGTAACCTCACCTCTTCTCTTTCGTAGCCCCGTTTCGGCGGGGTTTTGTTGATCGATATCAAATGCTCCGTTGACCAACCGTCCGCGACAGGAATACGGTATAAGCGCGGCGCGTTGACCGCGACAATATGGGGAAGAGACATGCCGAAAAAGGATCCTTGGCACTCTATCAAGCAGCCGATCCACCACAACAACACGAACTGCAACACCGGCAACAATATCGAGCGCGAGAACCTGCGCACCGGCACCGGAGGCAAGCCGCTGTGCAAGGAATGCGCTGGACTCAACCAGCAGGGCCGATAAGCGTCAATTCCCACCACGGCCCCGTCAGCTCGCCGTCGAGCAGGGGCCACGTCCTTCTCAGCGCGGCAACCTTGAATCCGCCCCGCAGGGCGATGCTCACCGCGCGATAGCCCTCCGCCCGATCCCCGTGGAACCGCACTGTCGGTTCCCGGTAGGCGTGCCCCGCCCCGCCTTCGCAGGATTCGAAGGTCTCCACGCCAGCGGCGTTCAGGCACTCGACGAATAGCCGAATCCCCTCGTCCAGAGGCGGATCGAATATCGCGGCCAGTTGCGCACGCTCAATCCAGAGCTGATGGGCCGGGCCGTCCCTGTCCGTCCGGGTTGCGACCTCCTGAGGCATTGCCTGATGGCGTTTCGTGGCTGGTTGCATGGGCCCCCTCCCTCTTGGTGGGAGCATTCTACAGAAAGGTTAGCCGACGGCTATTGACATGAAATAAGCCGTCGGCTAATCTAGTCTCCGTTACTAGGAGACCCGCATGCAGCCCACCTTCGAGCACGTGCTCTGGCTCGATTCCTTCGGCCTCTCAGCCGGATGGCAGCACGTCGAGGACATCGAAGCCCGCACAGTCATGGTCGCCTCGGCCGGGCTGGTGCTGGCCGAGGACGATGACTCGCTCACCCTGGCAGCGCACGTCGGCTACCTGGGCGATGAGATGGCTCAAGTCGGTGGCGTCATCACGATCCCCAAGGCGGCGATCGTGAGCCGCGTGGCTACTTCTTCTTGTTCCTTGCCTGCGTCAGAGCCGACGCCGCAACCGATCTCTCCGCTTTCGTCGACTTCGGATCCCGAAGGATCTTCGAAGCCTTCGTCGCAACCGCCGGCGACGTCTGTTCGTTCCTCGCTGGCTTCTTCGTAACCATGCGCTCCTCCCGCCATCTGGCGCGCTCAACGGTAGCGCACGACATCGGGCCGCGCAATAGCCATCTCTCAGGAGTTTCCATGGCCACAACCGCGCGCAAGCGCATCACCAGGAGCAATCACATGAAACCCATTCGCCAAGGCGATGTTCTCCTCGCGCCCGTCGGCGCGCTGCCCGTCGGCTGCGCCGAGATCCAGCCCACGGCCGACAACAAGATCGTTCTCGCGCTCGGCGAAGCCACCGGCCACCACCACCGCATCGAGGGTGTCGTCATCGGCCCGGCGGCCGCAGCCGAAATCGCCGAAGCCGCGATATCGCGAGCCAAGGCCCGTCTCTGGCAATCCGCCGCTGGCGATCGCTACCTGCAGGTGCTCGAGCCGGTATCGCTGCGGCACGAAGAGCACAGCGCCCACCAGATCCCGCCCGGGATCTACGAACTGCCGGTGCAGATGGAATACAGCGTCGCCACCATGCGCCGCGTCGCCGACTGAGGGGTCCGACATGGTCAAGCGTATCGACAAGCTGACGCCCGAGCAGCGGGCGCGGATGGACTCCTGGGCGGACGACTGGATCGGCATCGGGCTGCGAACCGGGCCGGCCGACCGGCCGGCATTCGAAGACGCGGCACGGCGGTGCTACCAGGCCGCTGGCATCCCGTGGCCCGGCCGCGTGATCTGGGTCACGTCACCGCTGGCGCTCGCGATCGCGGCGCCCGCCGCTGCCCTGGCGATCGAGTTGTATCGCCGCGGCGCGGTGGACGACGCGGTGCGCGACGCGGTGCGCGGCGCGGTGGGCGGCGCGGTGGGCGGCGCGGTGGGCGGCGCGGTGGGCGGCGCGGTGGGCGACGCGGTGGGCGGCGCGGTGGACGGCGCGGTGGGCGACGCGGTGGACGACGCGGTGCGCGGCGCGGTGGGCGGCGCGGTGGGCGACGCGGTGGGCGGCGCGGTGGACGGCGCGGTGCGCGACGCGGTGGGCGGCGCGGTGCGCGGCGCGGTGGGCGACGCGGTGGACGGCGCGGTGGACGGCGCGGTGGACGACGCGGTGCGCGGCGCGGTGGGCGGCGCGGTGGGCGACGCGGTGGGCGGCGCGGTGGACGGCGCGGTGCGCGACGCGGTGGGCGACGCGGTGGACGACGCGGTGCGCGGCGCGGTGCGCGGCGCGGTGGGCGACGCGGTGGACGGCGCGGTGGGCGACGCGGTGGACGACGCGGTGCGCGGCGCGGTGGGCGGCGCGGTGGGCGACGCGGTGGGCGACGCGGTGGACGACGCGGTGCGCGGCGCGGTGGGCGGCGCGGTGGGCGACGCGGTGGGCGGCGCGGTGGGCGGCGCGGTGCGCGACGCGGTGGGCGGCGCGGTGCGCGGCGCGGTGGGCGACGCGGTGGACGGCGCGGTGGGCGACGCGGTGGACGGCGCGGTGGGCGACGCGGTGGACGACGCGGTGCGCGGCGCGGTGGGCGGCGCGGTGCGCGGCGCGGTGCGCGGCGCGGTGGGCGACGCGGTGGACGCTATCAAGCAAGCCGTGTGGAACGCCATCCGTCTCGGGTGGAACAACTACATCGGCGGACAGTTCTGGGCTGGCGGCTGGTGGTGGGGAGGCGCATACACGTCGTTCTTCCGTGAAGTGTGCTCGCTCGAGCTGGCCGACGACCTGTGGGCGCGCGGTATCGCGTACGAAGATGCCATCAAGTCCGCATGCTGGTGGTATCCGCATCGCGACTTCGTCATGGCATGCGAGCGGCCGATGGTCATTCACCGCGAACTCGTGAATCCGACCCGCCCCCGCGGATGGGGCTCGCATCGACTGCATTGCGATACCGGACCCGCGGTGGCATGGCCCGACGGCTGGGGCGTGTACTCGATCCATGGTGTCCGCGTGCCGGCCGACATCGTCGAGCATCCCGAAACGATCACGATCGCGCGAATCCGCGGCGAGGAGAACGCGGAGATCCGCCGCGTGATGATCGAGCGCTACGGCTACGACCGCTACTGCGCCGATGCCGGCCTGACTCTCGTCGATCAATGCTCCGCCGATCACCCGATCGCCGGACTGCGCACCGCCAAGCTCTGGCGCGATGGCGAACTCGTGCTCGTTGATTTGCTCAACAGCACACCGGAGCCGGACGGCACAGTCAAGCGCTACGTGATCCCCGTCGATCCTGATGCCTACGACGGTCGCGCGAGCCGCGAATGTCTCGCCGCCGTGGCATCGACCTGGCGCAAGCGCTCGGACCCGACGCGGCTCTATTACGCACGGCCGGAGCAGTACGCGCCGATCGCGGAGAGCTGAGATGACGCCGCATGCGCTTCAGGAGCATGCCGAAGCGCGCGATGCTGCCGCGCTCGAGGCCCTTATCAGCGCCGAGGAGGCCGAGGGTCTCGATGCCGCAGAGCGTTGGGCGCTCGCGCAGTCGATCGCGGAGAGCCCGGCGCGCAAACGCGAACTCAAGACGGACGGAACCATCGTCTACGCCGATCTGCGGATGACGATCGACGGCCGATCAGTGGATCTCGATGAAGCCTGCGACATCGTGATCCAGCGCCTGACGACCGGTCGCCACGACGAAGCGGAGGCGATCGGCCGCGCGATGATCGCCGTGCTCACCAGGCAGATCGATTCGCTGCTCCAGCAGCGGAGGGCCGGGTGATGCGCGCCGATAACGAACTTCTGCCCGCCGCCGACGACCTCGACATGGCGCGAGGCGTCTTCACCGGAATCGTCAGCGCGACGGTTCTGCTTCTGCTCGCCGGCCTGATCGGGCTGGCGCTCACCGGAGGTTTCCATGAATCCGACTCCGTCGCCGGCGCGACGCAATACGCCCAGCGTGCCGATCACTGACCCGCGGTTTCAGTACCGCGATCACGCCCATACCGATGTGCGCCTGACCTGGGCGCGGTTCGGATGGCGGCCCATCCACAGGCACGGAGAACAGCGATGAGCGACACCCCTACCGACGCGCTGCGCACGTCGGAGAGCCTGAACGAACTCGCCGCGGCGCTGGCCAAGGCGCAGGCCGCCTTTCCGGTGATCGAGAAGAACCGCACCGCGGTTATCAAGCCCCGGGATAAGGCGCAATACTCGTATAGGTACGCCGATATTGCCGATGTCCTCGCCGCAGTGCGCCAACCACTGTCCGCAAACGGACTGGCGTTCACGCAGGTTATCAACCACGGCATCCTACAGACGGCGCTGCTGCACTCCAGCGGTCAGCGGATCGTTTCGAACGTTGACCTCACCTACTCTGCCGACGACCCGAAGGTGGCCGGTTCCGAGCTGACGTACCGACGACGGCATGCAGGTTGTGCGCTACTCGGTGTCGCCGCCGACGATGAAACCGATGCCGAGGGGACGGAAGGCGATCCCGGCGCCAAAGAGAAGGCGCCCCAGATCCGCAAGCCGGCGAGCAAGTCTGCCGAGCCGGGCAAGCAGGATGCCAAGGCCGAGGAGCCGTCAAAGCCGGCCAGCGAAGGCGAACGGAACTATCTCGCCAGCCGGGCTGGTGAAGGGCTCGCCGAACTGCTACAGACCGTCGGTGCCGAATCGCTCGAGGCGCTGACCAAGGCACAGTTCCTCGCCGCGAAGTCGCGTCTCGTGAGGGCGGCGTGAACCTCGCATTTGACGCCGGCACGCACACCTATCGGCTCAATGGCCGCGTGGTGCCGTCGGTGACGCAGCTCATCGCGCAACTCTACCGCGGTGCGTTCGATTGCGTCCCCGAGGCCATCCTCGATCGCAAGCGCGATATCGGCCTCGCCGTTCATGCCGCCACCGAGCTGATCGATGTCGATGATCTCGACGAATCGAGCGTGGATCCCGCGATCACCGGATATCTCGACGCCTACCGGGCGTTTCTGCGCGCCGAACGGCCGAAGTGGGTGATGTCCGAGACGCGGCTGGCGCATCCCGTGCTCGGGTTCGCCGGCACGCTGGATCGCTCCGGTTTCCTCCGCAAGGAGGTCAGCATCGTCGACGTCAAGACCGTTGCCGAGCTTCATCCCGCAGTCGGCGTGCAGACCGCGGGCTACGACCTCCTGCATCAGCACGCGAACGACACCCGGGCCCATGCCAAACGCTACGCCCTGCAGCTGCGGCCCGACGGCACCTACAAGTTGCAGCCCTATCTCAGCCCCGACGATTACCGGGTGTTCCTCTCCATCGTCTCACTTCACAACTGGATCTCGAAACATGAATGACACCACCCTGCCGAGCGTCGTCGAGCTTCCCGCTGGCGACTATGCCTTGATCGGTCAGGCCGATCGCTGGCAGCGACTCGTCGACGGCTACACCGTCGATTCCCACGAACTGTTCGAGGCCGCGGGCGAAGATCTGCGCCAAGTCAAGGGGATCCGCAGGCGTCTCGACGACGAACGCGTCCGCCTGAAGGCACCGATCCTCGATGCTGGACGGGCGATCGAAGATTTCTTCCGTCGCCCGCTGGCCATGCTCGATGAGGCTGCCGCCGTCATCAACCGCAAAATGGTGGCCTACAAGCGGGAACAGGACCGTATCGCGCTCGAGGCCCAACGCAAGGCCGAAGCCGAAGCCGAAGCCATCAGGCAGGCGACGCGCGCCGAAGCGGCAGCGCTTGCCGAGCAGGGGCTTGCCGCGGAAGCGGAACAGATGACGGCGATCGCCGATCTCGTCATCGCGCCGCGCGCCGCCCCGGCGGCGCCGCGCGCAACGGGCGTGCATACCCGCACCACCTACAGCGCGGAGGTCGTCAGCCTCGGCGAGCTCTGCGAGTTCGTCGCCGCCAACTACAAGACGAACCCGGCGGTACTGGAGTACGTCGCGGCGAATCTGCCGGTGCTGAACAAGATGGCCTCGGCACTGAAGGCGAGCTATTCGGTTCCGGGAACCCGGGCCGTTGCCCGCGAATCCGCCGTCGCGCGGTGACAGCAATGACCGTTCCGAAGCTGAACCCCGGCGCTCCGATCGCGGTGCCGCAGGCGGGCCCGATGCGTCTGGCCTGGCGCCCCTTTCCGGAATGGACCGAGATCGATCCCGTGATCGATACGACCACGAAAGAGGCGCTGCGCAAGGTCTTCGGCGAGTTCCCGCTTGACCTCTCCCAGCACGATCTTCCCGAGCTGCGCGCCATGGCCGCGGTGGGCGGGGCGATCTACGGGCGGCTCTGCAAGGTGGTCCTCGAGCACGGCCACATCCAACTCTCGATCGCGGAGAACTGAATGGCTTCCCTCAACCAATGCACGTTCATCGGAAATCTCGGCCGAGACCCCGAGGTTCGTTACACCCCATCCGGTGATACGGTCGCCAACTTCTCGGTTGGCGTGAACGAATCGTGGAAGGACAAAAGCACCGGGGAGAAAAAGGAATCGACGGAGTGGGTCCGGGTCGTCGCCTACCGCCGACTCGGCGAGATCTGCGGCGAGTACCTCACCTCCGGGCAGCAGGTGTTCGTGCAAGGCAAGTTGCACACCCGCAAGTGGCAGGACAAGGACGGCAACGATCGCTACAGCACCGAGATCATCGCCGACCGCATGCTGATGATCGGCGGCCGCCGCGAACGGGAGACCGACTCCGAACGACCGGCACAGCCGGCCAAGCCGAAATCGCGCCCGAGCTTCGATGACATGGATGACGACATCCCGTTCTAGCAGGGGTTGACGTGCCTCTTTGCATACCCGGTGGACCGCACGAAGTTCGACGACTGGCGCGAAACGGGCTCGCTGCGGGGGGCACGCCGAATGAAGGCAGCGGGGAATTGCACTCGGTAACGGCACGAGGAAATCGTCGATCGCCGTGACGGCCGCCAGAGGCGGCACTACAACCCAAACACGAGGAATACCGATGTCCACCCTCTACGTGATGACCCACACCGAATCGAAGGCGCAGCGTCTCGTGCGCGCCGCAAACCAGGCTCAGGCGTTCCGGCACGTCGCCCGCAGCGACTGGAAGGCTGCGCCGGCCAATCCGGAGACGGTCTACGAACTGGCCAGCAGCGGCATCCGCGTCGAGGATGCAACTGCGGATCCGGGCACGGACGACTGATCATGACCTGGCTGCTTGTCCTCTGCATCAAGACCGCGGTTTCAATGGGCTGCTCGATCGAGACCATCCCGGCGCCCGACGAGAAGGCGTGCCGGATGATGCTCGAGCAATACCAGCGGGATCGGAGGGTCACCGGCGCGTACTGCAAGTCCGCGAGGGAATCATGAGCATCAGTGCCTATCCCCTGCAATGGCCGCAGGGCTGGAAGTGCACCGCCAAGCACAACCGCAAGGCCGGCAGATTCCTGCGCGTCGAGCGACAGTACCGCACCAACGCGGATGGCTCGCAGAACTCGTGGCAGAAACGCAAGGATCTGTCCGTCACCGATGCCGTGGCGCGCGTTCTCGACGAACTGCAGCGCATGGGCGTGGACCGGCAGGATGTCGTCATCTCGACGAACGTGCGCAGCCGGCTGGACGGGCTGCCGCGCTCCGGCGAGCCGGAGCCGGACAATCCGGGCGCGGCCGTCTACTGGCAGGAGGCCCTCGGTGCACGCCGCGTGATGGCGATCGATTCAACGTTCGGGTGGCCGGTTGCAAGCACCCGCTGGTGTGGCATCCGCTCGGTCTGGCGTGGATCGACTCGGCGCGGGTAGTGCGGACTTGAACCGGCTTTCACGGACCATCTGACCATGCACATCGTTTACATCCCCTCTCTCGGCGGATACCAAGTACGCACCAGCAGCGGAGGACCTGGGGGAACCCGATTCGTGGCGGTGCGCAAAGCCGGCGGGCATGCGGCTGCGCTGCGACGCGTACAACGCGCAGCCGATGAACTCGAGCAACTGTTCCCGCGCGAGTCGCGCCGCGGGAAGATTTCCTCGCGAAACCGCTCCGGCGTGCCGGGCGTGGCGATTGCGTGGCGCGATGGTGCCGACTACTCCTACCCGCACGTCGTCGGCAACTGGACGGACGCACTGGGCCGCCAGCGCAAGTTCTCGTACTCGATCGATCGACATGGCCTGGAGGGCGCGGTGCGCCTCGCGCTCGAGCGCCGCAAGGCTGGCGGCGCCCCCGTGCCAACAATCGCCGAGGCGATGCGCCGGCTGCGCGCGGCGTACCCGGAGGCGAAATGGTGATCTCTCAACTTCTGCACTTTCCGGTCCGGCAGACGCGCGCCCGCCCGCTGACGGTGACCGGCAGGCAAACCCGGCAAACCCGGCGAGGCCAGGCGATTACCGTCCGCTCGACCGGAGCGCCAACTGCGGTATCCTCATTGGCCAAGCTGTTGCTCGCAAGGCAGCAGCGGCCGCGCCTCGAACTTGTGACCGATGACCAATCGCGCAGTCTGCTACCTGAGATCGAGCAAGGACCGCAACGACGTCTCGATTGACGCCCAGCGCCGCGCGCTGCACGATCTCGCCGGACAGCGCGGCTTGATTGTCGTCGGTGAGTATGCCGACGCGGTCGAGTCCGGTAAAGATGACGACCGGCCCGGGTTTCAGCGCTTGCTGCGCGACTTGCGCGCGCCGGGCCGCCAGTGGGAGCACATCCTCGCCCTCGACACGGCACGCATCGCGCGACGTCAGATGCTCGCCCTGATCTTCGATCAGGAATGCGAGCGCGCCGGGGTCAGGCTGGTTTTCCGTACCGTCCCCGACGCGGCGGACCCGATCACCGTGACGCTTCTCAAGTCCATCCTGCGGGCGATGGACGAGTGGCACTCGCTCACCAGCCGGCAAAAGGGCTTGGCTGGCATGGCCGAGAACGTGCGCCAAGGCTGGCGGGCGGGAGGCCGGGCGCCACGCGGCTACCGGCTTGAGTACCACGCCACCGGCGCGATCCGCGATGGCCAGCCGGTGATGAAATCGCGCCTCGTACCCGACGAGTCGGCGCACCAGGTCGCCGCTTACCTGCGCGCCCGGGCAGCCGGCGAGATGCGCGGCCAGATCATGTGGCGGCTCGGCGTCGACTGGCCGGTCGCAAGCCTCAACGGCATGGAGTGGGCGGCACTGGTCTACGCCGGGCACACCGTCTGGAACGTGCACGCCGAACGTGAACGCGGCGCGAGCAAGACGGGCACCCGCCGCCGGCCGCGGCCCGAATGGATGATCCAGCGTTCGACCCACGAACCTCTCATCACCGACGAAGAAGCCGAAGCGATCCTGGGCCAGCTGGAGCGCCAGCGGGCAGCGCACACCCGAGCGGACGCATCGCAATACCTGCTCACCGGGCTGCTCGTCACGCCGGATGGTCAAGCGTGGGCTGGCGACAGCAGCGACGCCTACCGCCTCGGCAAAGGCCGGCGCATCGCCGCGCGCCGGGTCGACGAGCCGGTGCTCGAGCAGGTGTTCTCTGACCTCGACAGCGAGGAAACCGCCAAGCGGGTGGTTGAGGCGATGCGAGATCTCGTCGCCGGCCCGGTGGACGGCCGCGCGCTGGCCGGGTTGGAGAAGCGCATCGCCGGGCTCACGACACAGATCGGTCGCACGGTCGACCTTGCGGCGCGGCTGGACGATCCGGATCCGGTGCTGCGGCGCGTGACGGAGCTAGAGGCCGAACGCTCGACGGTGGCCGAGAAGTTGGCCGAACTGCGCCAGCGGCAGTCCGCGTCGGACGAGGTGGCCACGATGGGGGTTGGCGACGTGCGCGCAGCGTTCAGGACGCTACGGCAGGAGATGGTGGCCACCAACCGGGCGGCGCTGCGGCCGGTGTTGCCCGACATCATCGAGCGGATCGTGCTCGACCCGGCATCGCTCGACTGCGAAATTCGCTACCGCGTAACCGGGGTATCTATGGCGTCCCGTAGGGGATTCGAACCCCTGTACCGACCGTGAAAGGGTCGTGTCCTAGGCCTCTAGACGAACGGGACTGCTTGAGATCTTGGTGGAGGTAAGCGGGATCGAACCGCTGACCTCTTGCATGCCATGCAAGCGCTCTCCCAGCTGAGCTATACCCCCGAAGAGCCCAAAAGTATAAGGCAGGGGCGCCGCTGCACGCAAGTCGCTCGGCCCGCATGCTACAGTTTCCGGGCCCGTTTCAGACTCTTCCGGAATCGTTCATGACCGCTCGCATCCTCGATGGCGCCGCCCTCGCCCGATCCATCCGCGCCGACATGGCGCAGCGTGCCGCCGCCCTCGCGGGGCGCGGCCGTCCGCCGGGGCTGGCCGTCATCCTGGTCGGCGAGGATCCGGCCTCTTCGGTGTACGTGCGCAACAAGGTCAAGGACTGCGAGGAGGTGGGCATCCGCTCGATCCTCGACCATCTTCCCGTGCACACCACCCAGGATTCGCTGCTGGCGCGCATCCGCCAGCTCAACGCCGACCCTTCGGTGCACGGCATCCTGGTGCAGCTGCCGCTGCCGCCGCAGATCGACGCGCACACCGTGATCGAGACCATCTCGCCGGCCAAGGACGTCGACGGCTTTCACGTGGCCAGCGCCGGCGCGCTGATGACCGGCCAGGCGGGCTTTCTCCCCTGCACCCCCTATGGCGTGATGAAGATGCTCGAGCACGCGGGCGCCGTCCTGAAGGGGGCCGAGGCGGTGGTGGTGGGCCGCAGCAACATCGTCGGCAAGCCGCAGGCGATGCTGCTCTTGCAGTCCGACGCCACCGTCACCATCTGCCACAGCAGGACGCGCGACCTGGCCGCGCACACGCGCCGCGCCGACATCCTGGTCGCCGCGGTGGGCCGCATGAAGATGATCACCGGCGACATGGTCAAGCCCGGCGCGATCGTCATCGACGTGGGCATGAACCGCGATGCGGCGGGCAGGCTGTGCGGCGATGTCGATTTCGACGCCGTGCGCGAGGTGGCCAGCTGGATCACGCCCGTGCCGGGCGGCGTCGGCCCGATGACGCGCGCGATGCTGCTGGTGAACACGATCGAGGCCGCCGAGCGCGCGGCGGCCTGAACCGAACATCGAAGGACGAACCGACACCGATGACCGACCCCACCCCGCAGGGCTCCACGCCGCACGCAGCCGGCGCCGACAATCCGCTGCTCGACTTCTCCGGCCTGCCGCGCTTCGCCGACTTCTCGCCCGGGCACGTCGCGCCGGCGATCGATGCGCTGCTCGCCGAGGCGCGCGCGGCGCTGGCCGCGGTGACCGGCCCCGCCACCCCGCTCACCTGGGACGCCTTCATCGAGCCGCTCGAGGACGCCACCGAGCGGTTGGGCCGCGCCTGGGGCATGGTCGGCCATCTCAATGGCGTGGCCGACACGCCGCCGCTGCGCGAAGCCTACAACGCGTGCCTGCCGCGGGTGACGCAGTTCTGGACCGAGCTGTCGCAGCACCCGGCGCTGTTCGCCCGCTACAAGGCCTACGCCGCATCGCCGGAATACCTGCAGTTGCCGGCCGCGCGCCGGCGCATCGTCGACAACGCCCTGCGCGACTTCCGCCTCGGCGGCGCCGAGCTGGTCTCGCCGGCGCGCGAGCGTTTCGCGCAGCTGCAGGAGCGCATGGCGGCGCTCGGGCAGAAGTTCTCCGAGAACGTGCTCGATGCCACCAATGCCTTCACGCACCACGTCACCGACGAAGCGCAGCTGGCCGGCCTGCCGGCCGATGCGCGCGAAGCCGCCCGCGAGGCGGCGAGCTCGGAAGGCCGGGAAGGCTGGACGTTCACGCTGCAGTTCCCTTCCTACCTGCCGGTGATGCAGTACGCGCAGCACCGGCCGCTGCGCGAACGGATGTATCGCGCGTACGCCACGCGCGCCTCGCGCGAGGCGCTGGCGCCGGCAGGCGAGGCCGCCGCGCAGCTGGACAACGCACCGGTGATCGACGAGCTGCTCGCGCTGCGCCACGAGGAGGCGCAACTGCTCGGCTACGCGAACTTCGCCGAGGTCTCGCTGGTGCCCAAGATGGCCGAGTCGCCGGCCAAGGTGCTGGAGTTCCTGCACGACCTCGCCCGGCGCGCGCGCCCTTTCGCCGAGCGCGATCTCGAGGCGCTGCGCCGCTTCGCGGCCGAGTCGCTCGCCCTGCCCGATCCGCAGGCCTGGGACCTCGCCTACGCCAGCGAGAAGCTGAAGGAGGCGCGCTACGCGTTCTCCGACCAGGTGGTCAAGCAGTACTTCCAGCTGCCGCGCGTGCTCGCGGGCCTGTTCGGGCTGGTCGAGCGGCTGTTCTCGGTGCGTATCGTGCCCGACGAGGCGTCGACCTGGCACCCCGACGTACGCTTCCATCGCGTGGAGCGCGACGGGCAGCTGATCGGGCAGTTCTACACCGACCTGTACGCGCGCGCCTCCAAGCGCCCCGGCGCGTGGATGGACGATGCGCGTTCGCGCCGTCGCCGCCACGGCCGCCTGCAGACGCCGGTGGCCTACCTCACCTGCAACTTCCAGCCGCCGGTGGGCACGCGCCCCGCGCTGCTCACGCACGACGACGTGACCACGCTGTTCCACGAATTCGGTCACGGCCTGCACCATCTGCTCACCCGCATCGACGACCTCGGCGTCTCGGGCATCAGCGGAGTGGAGTGGGACGCGGTCGAGCTGCCCAGCCAGTTCATGGAGAACTTCTGCTGGGAATGGGACATCGTGCAGTCGATGAGCGCGCACGTGGACACCGGCGAGCCGCTGCCGCGCGAGCTCTTCGACCGCATGCTGGCGGCCAGGAACTTCCAGAGCGGCATGGCCACCCTGCGCCAGATCGAGTTCTCGCTGTTCGACATGCGCCTGCATGCCGGCTTCGAGCCCGGCACTGCGCGCAGCGTGCAGGACATGCTCGACGAAGTGCGCCGCGAGGTGGCGGTGGTCGTGCCGCCGGCGTGGAATCGCTTCCAGAACAGCTTCTCGCACATCTTCGCGGGCGGCTACGCGGCGGGCTACTACAGCTACAAGTGGGCCGAGGTGCTGTCGGCCGACGCCTACGCCGCCTTCGAGGAAGCGATGGCGCAGCCGCAGCCGCAGGCCCACGTGGCCGAGACCGGTCGGCGCTTTCTCGCCGAGATCCTCTCGGTCGGCGGCAGCCGACCGGCCATCGACTCGTTCCGTGCGTTCAGGGGACGGGATCCGCAGCTGGATGCCTTGCTTCGCCATAATGGAATGGTCGAGGCATCTGTTGCGGAACCGTCCCATGGCTAGCAGTCACCCGGAGTCGAAGCCGGCCCGCGCCCCCTTCCTCCTCGCCGGTCTCTCCCCGGCGGCGGGCCTGCTCGCCCTCGCGGCCTGCCTGGCACTGTCGCCGATCGACGCCCTGGCACAGTACAAGTGGATCGGCGCCGACGGGCGCGTCAACTACAGCGACATGCCGCCGCCGCCCGATCACCGGCGCCTGCTGCGCGCGCCCGGCGGCATCGCCACCGCCGAAGCACCGGCCGCCGGCGACGCACGCCTGCCCTATGCGCTGCGCTCGGCCGCGCACCGCTACCCGGTGGTGCTGTACACGGCGGCCGACTGCGAGCCCTGCGAGCAGGGGCGCAGCTATCTGAGCAAGCGCGGCGTGCCCTTCACCGAGAAGCGCGTGCAGACGAAGGCCGACATCGAGGCCTTCAACGCGCTCGGCTTCGCCGAGGCACAGTTCCCGAGCGTGAGCGTGGGGCGCGAGAAGATGGTCGGCTTCGAGACCTCGCGCTGGGACCAGATGCTCGACGCCGCCGGCTATCCGAAGTCCTCGATGCTGCCTGCCAACGTGGCCGCGCACACCGTCGAGCCGATGCGCGAGGAGCGGCCGGCGCGGACCGAGGCGCCGCGAGACTCCGCAGCCGCGGCGGACGATGCCCGCCGCGCCATCGATGCGGCCGGCCTGCTGCTGCCCGCCGCCCAGCAGGGCGACCCCGGCGGCTTCAGGTTCTGATCGCCGGCGCTTGGTGATCGGCGGCGCGATGGCCGCCTCTGTTGCTGCCTCTGTTGCCGCCGCTGTTGCCCCTATTCCTTGCGGCGCAGCAGCGAGAACCAGTACTCCATCAGTCTCCCGGCCGCCTCGCGCCCGCCCAGGCCGAAGGCCAGGGCCACCGCCACGGCCACCGCACCGAAGGTGAGGCCGAAGGCGAGATTCACGATCGAGTCGGCAATGCCCATGGCGCGCAGGCCCATGGCGAGCACCAGCCCGATGATCAGCGCGCGCACCAGCCCGCCCAGCCAGGCGGCCGCCGGCTGACCGCTGCGTGCGACCACCGCGCCGAGCAGGTTGGCCAGCCACAGCCCGATCAGCAGGATCACGATGCCGAGCAGCACGTCGGCGCCGAACACGATGAAGGTGCCGACCAGGTCGCTCACCTGCGCGAAGTGCAGGCGGTTCGCGGCTTCGGCCACCGCCATCAGCATCGCGAAGAACAGCAGCACCCGTCCCGCCAGCACCGACAGGCGCAGCGAGCCGAGCATCGTCTGCAGCCCGAGACGCTCGCCGAGCCGGTCGACCCCGGTGCCCTCGAGCAGGCTGGCCACCAGGCCGGCCACGAAACGCGCGACGTACCAGGTGACGCCGAGGATCAGCGCCGCGGCCAGCAGGTCGGGCAGCGCCGCCACCAGTTGGCTCAACATGCTGCGTGCCGGATCGGAGATCGCCTCGAGCTCGAGTGCGTCGAGCGCCGAGATCAGCGCCGGCACGAAGATGACGAAGAACACGATCATGCCGATCAGCTTCGGCAGGTCGGCGCTTTCCGCGATGCCGGCGCTGCGCGCGAGCGACTGCAGGCGGGTCGCCACGAGCAGGTTGGTCACGATGCCGCGCACGATCTTGGCCACGTAGTAGCCGACGAAGCCGATCACCAGCGCGCCGACGAGGTTGGGCACGAAGGCGAGCAGCCGGTCGACCAGGTTCTGCACCGGGCCCAGCAGCCCTTGCAGCCCGAGGGCGCCCAGCACCATCGGCAGGAACAGCAGCAGCACGATCCAGTAGCCGACGTGCCCGATGCTCTCGCTGATCGGGCGCATGCCCGCCTCCGCGCTCAGCCGTTCGTCGATGGTGGTGCGATCAAGCAGCCTGCCGAGGCCGGTGCGAACCAGCATCGCGATCATCCACCCGACGAGCGCCAGCACCAGCGCGGCCAGCACCCGGGGCAGATAGCCCACCACGTCGCCGATCATGGCCGCGAACGGCGCCGACACGACCTGCAGGTCGAGGTTGTTGAACGCCGCGACGATCGCCACCAGCAGGATGAACCAGAACACCAGCCGGGACACGACCTTCTCGGCATCGAGCGTCTCCCCGAAAGCCGGCGCGAGCCGCCGGTTGACCTGCGCCAGCGACATCAGGCGGTGCACGCCGGCGGCCGCGACCAGCGCCACGACCCAGCCGAGCAGCAGCAGCGCCACGGCGCCGACGATGGTGAGCAGATGGACCCCGAGCGCGCCCTTGAGCGCGCCGGCGAAGCTCTCGTATTGCATGGCCATTCTCCTTTTTCGTCTCGCGGGGGGATCATCGCCAGCGGCGCCAGCCGCCGGTGGTGCGCTTCTCCGGTTCGGGCTCTTGCGCGTGACGCGCGGCGATGACCAGGCGCCCGTCCGTGGCTGCCTCGATCATCGGCAGCCCCCTGGACCGGAGATCGGCGAAGGTGCCGGGACGCAGGACGGCATAGGCCTGCCCCGGCTGCGCGCGCCAAAGGCGTTCGAAATCCTCGAGCGTCGCGACGGCCTTGCCCGGCTCGGCATCGATCCCGGGACCCAGTTCGCCGCGCGTGGCCACGAGCGTCGTGGTTCGCCCGAGGTAGAAAGGCACCGATGGATCGAACTGGGCCACCGAGTAGAACGGCACCTCGGGCCGATACGGCTTGCGATCGTCGGTGAACTCCTCGATCAGCCGCTCGGACGAGAAGTCGGCGTCCGTCTGGTGCAGGAAGCCGAATACGAGGTGCCAGAAGCCGAGCGTGGCGATGACCAGCATGAAGGCGGCCGATGCGAGCCGGCCGGCGCGCACCCGCGCCACGGCGACCGCCCCGCCCGCGAGCAGCGCCGCCGCCGCCGCGTACAGCCATGGCAACTGCGCGACGGCGTGCTCGCCCAGTGCGACGAACTTCTGCGTGCGCGGCAGGCCGTGCGCCGCCGCGAGGAGAACGATGCCGGCCGCGCACGTGCCCCAGGCCGACCAGCTCAGCGCGGCGGCGTCGCGCTCGCGCGGGCGCATCGCGAGCAGCAGCGCGATGGCCGGGAACGCCGGCAGCACGTACGCCGGCAGCTTGGAACGGGAAACGCTGAAGAAGACCACGATCACCGCGATCCACGCGACGCAGAACAGCCGCGGCGAGAAGCCGGCCGCGGCCTGCCGCGGGGCGCGGCACGAGGCACGGCGCAGCCACTGCCAGCCCTCCCTGGCCAGTGCCGGCGTCCAGGGCATCATCCCGGCCAGCAGCACCGGGACGTAATACCACCACGCGCCGACGCGATGATGGTCGGTGCGCGTGAAACGCTCCAGGTGCTCGTAGACGAAGAAGAAGTGGAAGAACTCCGGATTGCGGTGCTGCACCACGAGGAACCACGGCGCGGCGATCGCCACGAAGATCGCCACGCCGGGCAGGAGGCTCAGCCGTCGCAGCAGCCCCACCTGCTCGCGCCGCAGCGCGAGGTAGGCGAGCAGCGCGCCGGCCGGCAGCACCACGCCGACCAGCCCCTTGGCGAGCACGGCCAGCGCCGCTGCCGCCCACGCTGCCGACATCCATGCATTGCGCCGGCGCACATCGGCGGCACTCTGGGCGAGCAGGAAGGCGCACAGCGCGAAGGTCAGGCAGGCGGTGAGCGTCATGTCCAGGGTCAGGTACTGCCCGGCCAGGAAATACGCCCACGAGCTGCCCAGCAGGGTTGCGGCGACCAAGCCGGTACGCACGTCGCGCAACCGGTAGCCGGTGAATCCGAGCATCAGCAAGGCGAAGAAGCCGAGCATCGCCGAAGGCAGCCGGGCGGTCCATTCGTCCTCGCCGAACAGCCGGTACGACACGGCCGTCATCCAGTACTGCAGCGGCGGCTTCTCGAAATACTTCAGGTCGTTCAGGCGCGGCGTGATCCAGTCGCCGCTCGCCGTCATCTCGCGCGGGATCTCGGCGTAGCGCGCCTCGTCGGGCACGAACAGCCCGCGCAGCTCCAGGCTGCCGAACCAGGCCAGGAGCACGACGAGGGCCAGGGCGATCCAGGCGGCTGCCAGCGGGCGTGCACGCGCGGCCACCACCCCTGCTGCGGACGAGGCGTCGATCCGTTGCGGCTGCGGCGGCAGGTGGGGCAAAGGCACAGGGTCGGGATCCCATCGCTCGCCGCCGCCATCGAAACGACGGCGAACGACTCGCGGCTCAGAGCGTGATGGCGACGACGCGCATCGGCGCGTCCAGGCCCAAGCATACCAACAGGACGGCGCCGCGGCCGAAGACCCGGCACGACCCGGTGCGATCAGGCCGAGGATGCGCGCCGCCGGCCCGCGCCGAACATCGCCAGTGCGATCGCACCGGTGCCGAACAGCAAGGCCGCCAGCCAGACCATCCAGCCCACGTACGGCAAACGCCCCAGCGCGAACAGGACGAGCAGCACCACGGCGGTCGCAAGCACGCGCCGCCACGTCCTCGCGGGCCCCGTCCGCTCGGCCAGCAAATCCCCGAGTGCGACAGCGGTTGCCAGGCACCCCAGGAGGATCAGCACGAGCGATGTCGCAATGACGAGCAGGCCGAGCGGGATGCCCACCACCGAGATCAGCAGCAGCAGCGTCGCCAGCGGCAGTCCCACGAGCAGCGCCGCGCCGAGCAGCGGTGCGGCCAGTGGCCTCGCGCGCAGCGCCTGTGTGACGCGGCGCCACGCACCCGGCGCGATCGCCAGCAGCACCGCGGCGGTCGCGATCCAGCCGATGACCCAGAGCACCGACGCGCCGCGAGGCAGGCTGCCGCGGACGCCCACCGCTTCGGCAATGCCGCCTTGCACCTGGGCGCCCGGGGCGATGCGCAGCAGCCTGGTGCCGCGATAGTCGAGCCGCCCCTGCACGACGGCAGTCGGGCCCAGCGAGAGCTCGCCGCCGACCACGCGCAGGTCGCCGTCGACGCGGCCGTTGACCTCGGCGCGGCCGGCACTGATGAGCACGTAGCGGCGTACGTGCCCATCGAGCGTCACGCGGCCGCCGGCCACCGTCGCGCCGCCGGCGATGTCGGCATCGGCGGTGACGATCACCCGGCCGCCAGCGAGCCGCGCGTTGTCGCCGACCGGTGCCGCGACTCGCACCTCGCCGCCCGCGGCATACAGGTCGTCGCCGACGCTCGATTCGATGCTCACGGCGCCGCCCGCCAGCAAGGCATCGCCGCCCACGGGCCCGGTCACGGCGACGCGTCCGCCGACGACCACCGCATCGCCCGGCACCGCCGTCCGCATCGTGACCTGGCCGCCCGCGACATAGGTATCGTTGCCGAAGTGCTGCGACAGCGGCTCGGAGGTCGAGCTCGTTTCGCCGGCCATCAGCGCGGCCGGCAGGAGGGTCGCGATCAGCAGTCCTGCGCGCATCTGATATTCCTCCGCTTTCCTCGGCTCGCGGTGCTCCCCGGACGTCCGGCTCAGTTGCCGGCCAGCTCGCGGATGGCGCGCGCCAGCGCGAACACCGACAGCGGTGCGGAGCCCTCGGCCTTGTTGCTGAGCGTCACGTAGGCATTCCGGCCCGCCCCCACGGTACCGCCGATCACACGCGCCAGCGCCGTGCGCGTCTCCAGGTCGGGGTCCACCAGGCGGTCGAACGGTGCGTATTGCCGGCGCGCTTTTTCGTAGCCGAACGCGCCGTGCAGCGGGTTGAGGTTCCAGCGGCACACCAGCGGCCCGGGCCACAGCGCACGCAGGATCGGCAACTGCTCGGCGATGCGCGGCATCTTGGCGTGCAGGCCCATGCAGTAGGTCGCGCCGGCATCGCGCAGCGCCTGCGTGAAGTCCGGCACCAGCCATTGCGGATCGCGCACCTCCACGGCGAGCACGCCGTCGGGCGCCGCCCCGCGCAGATCAGGAACGGCACGCAGCAAGGCGTGCAGGCGCGCGACCAGATCGGGGATCCGCGCCAGCAGCGCCGGCGGCAGCGGGCTGATCTGGAACACCAGCGCGCCGAGCTTGCTTCCCAGCCCCAGCAGGGCGGGCTCGACGAAATCGCGCAGCGCGGAGGGGGCATCCAGGAAATTGGGGTTGGCCTGCATGCCGCGGCCGGATTCGTCGCGCACCATGGCATCGGTCACCAGGCTGGGCGCCTTGACCACGAAGCGGAAATCCTCCGGCACCTGCGCGGCATAGACCGCGAACTGCGCGGCGGTCAGCGGCCGGTAGAAGCCGCGATCCAGGCTGACCGTGCGAAACAAGGGGTGCCGCGCATACGCCGCCAGCCCGTACCGCGCCAGCTTCGCTTCGGAGTACTCGCGATCCCACACCGTACCGATCCAGCCGGGATAGCTCCAGGACGAGGTGCCCAAGCGCAGCCCCGGCGGCAGCGCGGAGGCGAGCTCGATCAGCGCCGGGTCGGGTGCCGCGGCCTCGACCGGCGAATGGCCTCCTGCCGGAGCGTCGTCGTGCGCCGGTTCGGACGCAGCAGCGCGGGATCCGGAGAAGAGCGAAACCTGCCGTGATCGCGACGATTCTTTCAAGTCATCAGCTTACCGCGGTCTTGCTCTCGTCCATCGGGCGCACCCTGACCACGGCGGGCAGCAGATTGCGCAGCCCCGGCGTGCGCGAGAACAGCGGCAGCAGCCGGCCGGCGATGCCGCGGTAGCTCCCGTAGGGAACGATCTCGATGCGACGGGTATGCGGAATCCAGCGCCGCAGCGTCGGGACGATCTCCCGCTGGGCAATGCCCCACGGCATCGGCGGCACGCGGTAGTGCGGCGTCTTGTAGAACCCGGCGAGCGTCTTGCGCGAGAACCAGGGCGGGATCGTATCGAACATCAGCTCGGCCATGGGCAGCCGGGCGCCGATGGCGGCGAGCAGCTCGCGCACCTGCGCTTCCTCGAAGTACATCAGCAGCCCCTGGGCCGTGACGAAGACGCCCTGCGAGACATCCACCACATCGAGCCACGAGAGGTCCAGCGCACTCCTGGCCAGGTAGGTGCAGCGCTCGCTGGCCGGCAGGAAGCGCTCGCGCACCGCGATCGACTCGGGCACGTCCACGCACAGCCATCGCACCCGGCCGTCGTCGCAGCGCTGGAACTGGGTCTCGAGGCCGCATGCCAGCTCGACCACCATGCCGCCGGGATGGGCGACCATCCAGGGCTTGACCGCCTCGTCGAACATGAGCGAGCGCAGCGCGTGCGAGCCGTCGGGCTTGCCGAAGCTGCGCGCGTAGTCGTAGTCGATGGCACGGTACAGGCGCACGGCATCGGGATCGCGCAGCAGGGCGTCGGGGCGCATGGCCTCCTGGGCCCGGTTGTGCAGGGTCCACAAAAGGGTCTCCGGGACGCCGGTCAGCATTTGCACGACCTCGACCAGTCGCGCGGCAGGACACCCCGGGAGAGCTTGAACGCCTTGCTGAAATGGCTGAGGCTCGCGAAGCCCACGGCCAGCGCGGCTTGCGTCACGCCGGTGCCGCCGGCCAGCATCGCTGCCGCGGTCGACAGGCGCACCTCGCGCAGGTGCTCGTGCACCGAACGGCCGGCCATGGCACGGAACCCGGCCCGCAGTTTCTTTTCGCCGAGCCCGACTTCCCGTGCCAGCCGCACGAGCGTCCAGTCCTCTTCGAAGCGCTCGTCGAGCAGCCGGCGGGCCTGCAGGAGCCGCGCGCGCTCGCGCGAGAAGGCCGATCGAGGCGATGCCGAACCCACCGTCTGCAGGACGATCGCCAGGGCTTCCAGCGCCTTGGCATGCAGGTAGAGCGAGCGCACGGTCTCGTCCGCGAAGTCGCAGGTCAGGATGTCGGTGGCCACGCGCAGCAACGAGGCCGGCGCCGGGAATCCTCCCATCAGCGTGTGTGCCTGCGGCAGGCTGCAGTCCTGCAGGAACCGCCCCTGCAGGGCGAGCAGGGGACGTCCGCCGGCGCGGCGCAGACCGTCCAGGGTGAAGCGGATGTCCACGAGACGGCTGGGTCTGCCGCCAAGCATCGCGAAGCGTCCGGCGGCCGGCCGGTCCGCCGTCTGCACCACCGCCATGCCGGTATGCAGGTGCAGGGGCGGCCCGCCGTTGAGCGCCATGCTCGCCTGCCCCTCCAGCAGGATGCCGATGCAGAACATGGCCGGGCCCTCGGCCTCGATGTCCAGTCCGCTCGACGGTTGCCCGCTCCAGCACCCGATGGTGATGTCCTGATCGAGGTCGTGCACCCGGACCATGCGCGCCCAGTCCGCCGGGATGTGCACGCGCGGCAGCAGGCGATGGCCGTTCAGGCCCGATTCGCCGTCGCCATCCCATTCGTTTGCGCCGCTGCCCAGGTCCATGCGATTTCTCCTCGAAACCGCTAATCGCGGCCGGAATTCGTTAGCGACAAGCCGGAAGATGAGAACAATTCGCATTAATTTTATGTGAATCACCTCTTCCATGCACCCTTTTCTCTTCGACAAGCGCATGCCCCTTCCCGGCCGCGGCGGCGCTCGGAACGCGCGCGCAGCTGCCGCCCTGGCCCTGCTCTGGACCTGTGCCGGCGCGCAGACCGCGCCGCCGCCGACGGAGCCGGCGCTCCAGCAGGAACAGGTGCTGCCCGGCGTCACGGTGACGGCCAGCAAGCGGGACCAGTCGCTCGACAGCCTCAACGGTGCGGCCACCATCGTCGACGGCCGCGCCCTGGACGACGCGCAGGCGACGACGACGCTGGACCTGGCCCGCACTCTGCCGGGCGTGCTGATGCAGCAGAGCGGCTCGCTGCTGTTTCCCGTGATCACCGTGCGCGGCGTCACCTCGGCGCAGGACTTCTACAACCCGGCCCTCACGGTCTACGTGGACGGCGTGCCGCAGCTGCCGGTCTTCTCGACCCAGACGCTGCTGGGCGTCGAGCGCGTGGAGCTGCTCAAGGGCCCCCAGGGCACGCTCTACGGCAAGAGCGCCGAAGGCGGCATCCTCAACATCGTCACGACCCCTGCCGACAACGTGCCCCGCTTCCGGCTGCGCGCCGGCGTCGCCAGCCGCGACGGCTACCAGCTCCAGGGCGAAGCCGCCGGCCCGCTGGTCGCGGATCTGCTCTACGGCTCCGTTTCCGTCGCAGGGATCGACGCGCCCGGCGACCTGCACAACCCGGTGACCGGCGCCGACCACCAGGGCGGCGCGCGCAGCAGCGCGGGCATGGCACGGCTGCGGCTGGCGCCCGCCGGCGCCACCTGGGAAGCAAGCCTCGCGCTCGGGCGGGACTGCGCGAAGGCGAGCCAGGATGCCTACGTCGCATTCGCCGATCCTTCGAGCCGGACTGCCTACGTGATGCCGGGCATGCCCGCGGCATTCGCCGGTTTCCACCAGCGCCGCTGCGGCGACAGCCGCTCCCTCACCGGCCGCCGCGACTTCGGGCAATGGCGCCTGAGCGCGCTGGCGGCATGGCAGGAGGTGGATATCGAGCGCGCCTTCCCGATCGGGCCGTACTACTCGCAGCAGCCCGAGCACTGGCGCCAGAACGTCCAGGAAGTCCGGCTGGCGACGAACGCGCCGGGACGTGCCTGGGACGCGGTGTTCGGCCTCTACCGGCAGGACGTGGACCAGCGCCGCACCTACATCAACGACCTCGAGCTGCCGGTGGCCGTCAACGCGCTCGCCACGGCCTCGAGCAACCAGAGCCGGTCGCTGGCAGCCTACGGCGATGCGACCTGGCATGCCAGCCGCGCGCTGGATCTGTCGGCCGGGCTGCGCGTCTCGCGCGACGAGGCGCGCACGCAGTTCGCGGGCAGTGCGCTGGACTTCTCGACCTTCACGCCGCAGCCCTTCTCGGGCAGCAGCAGCCTCGACGGCCACCATGTGCTGGGCAGGCTGTCCGCGGGCTATCAGCTCGCGCCGGCCTGGCGCCTCTACGCCAACGTCTCCCAAGGCTACAAGCCGGGCGGCTACAACCTGGCGCCCTCGAGTCCGGCGGACACCCAGGCTTTCGACAAGGAACGCTCCACCAGCACCGAGATCGGCGTCCGGTTCTCGCAGCGCGAGTTCAGGGCCTCGGCAGCGGTCTATCGCATCGACGTCAAGGATGCGCAGCTCTACGGCAGGAACACCATCGGGTACCAGATGCTGACCAATGTCGGCGACACGCGCTCGACGGGGCTGGAGTTCGATGCCGAATTGAGTGTCTCCCGCCATTGGATGCTGGGGCTGTCGGGTTTCGTCAACGAAGCCAGGTTCCGCCGCTACGCGGATCCCGCATGCGCGAACTGCGAGGGCAACCGCGTTCCCTTCGCGCCGCCGCAGGGTCTGTCGGCCGGCATCAAGGGGGAATGGCCCATGGCGGCCTGGGTGCTGCGCCCGCAGCTGTCCGTCCGCCGGATCGGCGCACAGTATTTCGATACCGCCAACCAGCTGCGGCAGGCCGCGTACACGGTGGTGGACGCAACGATAGGCTGGCGCCTGCGGCCCGGCGCCGAGCTCGCGCTGTACGCGCACAACCTGACCGACCGCCAGTACCGCACCTATGCCTTCTCCGGCGGCCCGCTGGGCGACTTCGCCCAGGTCGCGCTGGGACGGACGGTGGGCGCGACGCTCACCTGGGACTACTGATCCCATCCATGGTGTTCAAGCGGGCCGCTCCCTTGCGATGAATCTCAATCCGACCCCGGGCTCGGTCACGATGTAGCGGGGGGCCGAAGCATCGTCCCCGAGCTTGTGGCGCAGCTTGCCGACGAGGACGCGCAGGTAGTGGGCATCCTCCTCGTGCGTCGGCCCCCACATCTCCCGCAGGAGCTGGGTCTGGGTCACGAGCCTTCCCGGCTGGCGGACCAGCAGGGCCAGCAGGGAGAACTCCTTGCGGGTCAGCGCGACGGCTTGCCCGAGCACGCTCACCTCGCGTCGCGCCAGGTCGATGCGCAGGGTTCCATCGTCATAGACGGGGCCGGCCTCCCCGCGGGATCCCGCTGCTCGCAGGAATGCACGGATGCGCGCCATGAGCTCCTCGATGCCGAACGGCTTGGTCACGTAGTCGTTGGCGCCCGCATCCAGCAAAGCCACCTTCTCCTCCTCGCCCGAGCGTACCGTCAGCACGATGACGGGCACCCCGGACCACTGCCGAAGCTCCTCGAGCACCTCACCGCCGTCCTTGTCCGGCAACCCGAGATCCAGGACCACCAGATCGGCACCCTTGCTGGCCAGCAGGGTCAGCCCCTCCTGACCCGTCGCCGCCAGCAAGGTGGCGTAGCCTTGCGACCGGAGGCTGATGTCGATGAACTTGCGGATCTGCGGCTCGTCGTCGATGACGAGCACGCGCGGCGCAGGCGTCGAATCCACCGGCGTGTTCACGTGCTCAAGCCCCCGTACCCGATGGCTCGCCCTGCGGCAGGATCAGCCGCACGGTCGTTCCGCGCCCTTCCGGCCCCGGCAAGGCCTGCACCTTGCCCATGTGCGCCCCCAGGATGCCCTGGACGATGGTCAGGCCCAGGCCGGTACCTTGCTTGCCGCGGTCTCCGCGCTCCACGGTATAGAACATGTCGAAGATCCGGCGCCGCTCATCCTCCGGGATGCCCGGCCCCCGGTCCGAGATGTCGATGCGCACCAGGCCGCCTTCGGCCCGTCGGGCCTGCACCTCGATGGGCTCGCCGGGCGGGGAGAACTTGGCGGCGTTCTCCAGGACGTTGAAGATTGCCTGCTCGATCAGGGCCGGATGCACGTGGATCAGCCCGATCCCTGCATCGATGTCGCTCTCCACCTTCACCGCCGGCTCGTAGCGCTGCAGACGGCGCGAGGCGGATCCCACCAGCTCGTCCACGCCGATCCAGTCACGCGACAAGGTCAGGCCCTGCTGCCCCAGCCGGGTCATGTCCAGCAGGTTCTGGATGTACCGGTCCAGACGCTCGCCCTCGACACGAATGGTCTCCAGCAGGCTGCTGCGGTCGTCCGGGCCCATGTCCTTTCCATAACGGGCCAGGCTGTCGGCCGCGCCGATCATCGACGAAAGCGGCGAACGCAGGTCATGCGACACGGAGGACAGGAGCGCCGAGCGCAGCCGCTCCGTTTCCCCCGCCACCCGGGCTCCCTCCAGCTCCGAGACCAGGCGCACGCGCAGCGCGGCCTGCCCGATGTCCTCCGTCATGCTTTCGGCCAGGCGCCGCTGCTCGAACGACAGGCTTCCCATCGCCGAAGGAAACCGCAACCCGACGACCCCCAGCGTATCCTGGTCGGAGCGCACGGGCAGGAACCACCACGAGGAATTGCCCAGCGTGTCGGTGTAGCGGCCGCTCGGCTGCCCATGCTGCTGGCTCCAGTCGGCGGCGACCTTGTCCTTCTCGCTCAGGCCGTCCGCCGCGGCGACAGGCCCCGACTCGCCGTTGATGCGTATCCACGCTTCGGCGTTCAAGGTCGACCGCAGCACCGAGGCGCTTGCGGCGATCACCTGGCCCAGATCGGCGGCCTTGGACAGCTGCCGGGCCAGGTCCTGCATGGCCGTGGCATGCGTGTTCGCGGCGCGCAACGCGATCACCTGCATCCGCAGCCGCGAAGCCAGGCGGCCCGCGATCAGTGCCGCGGCCATGAACAGCAGCGCCGTCGCCAGGCCCTGTCGGGCGCTGATGAGGAAGGTGTAGCGTGGTTCGATGAACAGGAAGTCGTATGCGAGGAAGCACAGCACCGCGGTGATGGCCGCCGCGACCATGCGCGTGCGCGAGGCCACGAGCAGCACCGCGATCAGGAACACGGTGGAGAGATCTTCCAGCCCCACGAGACGCTCGGAGACGGCGGCGGTTCCGATCGCACCGAGCGTCGCGAGCCCGATCAGCGCGGGTTCGCCTCTTGCCAGCCGCTCCCCCGCCAGATCCTGCAGCCGGCGGGCGCGGTACCGGGCCTTCGGCGTGCTGACGATGGTCAGTTCGTACCGGGCACCCCGCTGCAGCAGCAGCTGCGTCAGCGTGCGGTTGAAGATGCGCGCGATCGGACGCTCGCGCGTGCGGCCGATCACGATGGAGCGCGCGCCGCGCGCCGCCGCGGCGTCCAGCAGGGCCTGCGTGACGTCCGTGTTGTGCAGCACCTCCGTCTCCCCGCCCAGGCTGCGCGCCAGGGCGAATGCCCGGTCCAGCTCCATCTGGCGCTGTTGCTCCGCCCTGGCCGTCGGGCTGCGCGCGGAGCGGGCCCGCTCCGGGTCGTCCGCATGCAGCGTCGCATCCGCCGAATGGCCGGTGTCCACGGTGACCACCGACCACGGAGCGCCGCGTCGCTCGGCGATGCGCGCCCCGGCGCGCACCAGATACTCCGACTGGCCTTTGCCGTCGATCGCGATGAGCACGTGCCGCTGGATCGCGATGTCCGCCAGCCCCCGGGCGGTGCGCTTCTCGCGCAGATCGGCATCCACGTGCTCCGCCACCGTCTGCATGGCCAGCTCGCGCAGCGCCGTGAGGTTGGATGGGGAGAAGAAGGCCTGCAGCGCCTGCGCCGCCTGCTCCGGAAGGTAGACCTTGCCCTGGTTGAGGCGTTCGATCAGCTCGCGCGCCGGCAGATCGACCAGGCGGATGTCCCTCAGCCGTTCGAACACGGAATCCGGCACCGTCTCGTTGACCCGGATGCCGGTGATCTGGTGCACCACGTCGTTCAGGCTCTCCAGATGCTGGATGTTGACGGTGGTGTAGACGTCGATGCCCGCGTCCAGCAGCTCGTCGACGTCCTGCCATCGACGCTCGTGGCGGCTGCCGGGCGCATTCCGGTGGGCCAGCTCGTCGACCAGGGCGATGGCCGGCCTGCGGGCCAGCAGGCCATCGAGGTCCATTTCCTCGAGCGTGCGTCCCTGGTATTCGACTTTCCTGCGAAGCAGCTGCGGCAGGCCTTCGACCAGCGCCTGGGTCTCGCTGCGGCCATGGGTCTCGACGATGCCGATGACGACGTCGACGCCCTGCCGATACAGTTCCCGCGCGCGGACCAGCATGGCGTAGGTCTTGCCCACGCCCGGCGCGGCTCCCAGGAAAACCGTGAGCCGGCCGGCCGCCTGGCGCTGCAACTCACCGATCAGGGCGTCCGCCTGTTCCGTGTTCCCGGCCCCCATCACAGTCCACCCTTCCCGTGGAGTTTCCCTTGCGCTGCTGTGTCGTTCAGTAGCGCGTGGGCGCTTCCCTGTCAACGTGGCCGGCGCTCGACGATGCCCTTCACTTCCCGATCGGCGCCTCCAGCGCATCCAGCGCCAGGTTGAGGTTCAGCACGTTGACGCGGGGCTGCCCGAACACGCCGAGCTGCCTGCCCTCCGTATGATCGGCCACCAGCCGTTCGACGACGTCACGGTCCAGGCCCCGTGCACGGACCACCCGTTCGATCTGGACGGCCGCCCCTTGCGGACTGACGTGGGGATCGATTCCCCCGCCGGACTGGGTGATCAGGTCGCCCGGCACCGCCGAAGGATCGACACCTTCGCGCCGCGCAACGGCTGCCCGCGTCTCTTCGAGACGCTTGCGCAGGTCGGGATTCGTGCGCGCCTGGTTGCTGCCGGCCAGGGCCATCGTGTCGTAGCCGGCGGCCGAAGGACGTGGCTGGAAATACCGGTCGCTGACGAAGGGCTGGGCCACCAGCAGGGAGCCGATGACCTTGCCGTCGCGCTCGATCACGCTGCCGTTGGCCGCGTCCGGGAACAGCGCCTGCCCGATCCCGACGCCGGCGAGCGAGTAGAGGAACCCGAAGCCGGCCAGGGACACGACGGTGAGCACGATGGCGCCGCGGACGATCCCCCCGTCGGACACGGACGTGGGTGCGGAAGGAGCCTTGTCGTTGCGCAAGTTTGCTGTGATGGCCGTTGTCATGGTGGATCCTCAGAGATTGAACAGGGCCGACAGCACGATGTCGATGAGCTTGATCCCGATGAAGGGCAGCAGCACGCCCCCCGCGCCGTAGATCAGCATGTTGTTGCGCAGCAGCTCGGTCGCGTTCGCCGGCTTGAAGCGCACGCCGCGCAGGGCCAGCGGGATGAGCGCCGGGATGATGAGGGCGTTGAAGATCAATGCCGACAGCACGGCGCTGGTCGGGCTGGACAGGTTCATCACGTTGAGCGCGGCCATCTGCGGAATCGCCGCAGCGAACAGCGCCGGCAGGATGGCGAAGTACTTCGAGACATCGTTGGCCAGCGAGAAGGTGGTCAGCGCACCGCGCGTGATGAGCTGCTGCTTGCCGATCTCGACGACCGCGAGCAGCTTGGCCGGGTCGGAGTCCAGGTCCACCATGTTGCCGGCTTCCTTGGCCGCCTGCGTGCCCGAGTTCATCGCCAGGCCGACGTCGGCCTGCGCCAGCGCGGGGGCGTCGTTGGTGCCGTCGCCCACCATCGCCACCAGCCGTCCCCCCGTCTGCTCGGCACGGATGCGCGCCAGCTTGTCCTCGGGCCGGGCCTCGGCGATATAGTCATCGACGCCTGCCTCGGCGGCGATGTTGGCGGCAGTCAGTGCATTGTCGCCGGTGATCATCACCGTCTTGACCCCCATTTCGCGCAGGCGGGCAAAACGGTCCTTGATACCGCGCTTGATGACATCGGACAGCTCGATGACGCCCAGCACCTGGCGTCCTTCACTGACGGCAAAAGGTGTCGCACCGGCACGGGCCACCGCCGTGACGCGCATGCCCAGCTCGGCCGGAACATCGCCGCCCAGAGACCTGATGTGCTTCGCGATCGCGTCGGGGGCCCCCTTGCGGATGACTCGGCCGCCCGGCAGGTCTACGCCCGACATGCGCGTCTGCGCGGAAAACGGTACGAAGTGAGCGCCTTCGGGATCGACGAGCGTTTCGCCTTTTTCACGCGCGAGCCTGACGATCGACTTGCCTTCCGGCGTCGGGTCGGCGAGCGAAGCCAGCATCGAGGTCTGGCGTAGCTGTACCTCGTCCATCGTCGCGAGCGCATGGAAGGCAACAGCCTGGCGATCGCCGTAGGTGATGGTGCCGGTCTTGTCCAGCAGCAGCACGTCCACGTCGCCCGCCACCTCCACCGCCTTGCCGGACTTGGCCAGCACGTTGGCCTTCAGCGCGCGGTTCATGCCCGCGATGCCGATGGCCGGCAGCAGGCCGCCGATGGTGGTCGGGATCAGGCACACCAGCAGCGCCACCAGGAGCACGACGTTGGTCTCGACATCCACGAAGCCGCCGATGAACGGCAGCGTGACGACCACGATCAGGAACGACAGCGTCATCACTGCCAGCAGGATGCCGAGGGCGATCTCGTTCGGCGTCCTCTGCCGGATCGAACCTTCGACCAGGGCGATCATACGGTCCAGGAAGCTGTTGCCCGGCTCGGCCGTGATGCGCACGACGATGCGGTCGGACAGCACCTTGGTGCCGCCGATCACGCCGGACCGGTCGGTGCCGGCTTCGCGCAGCACAGGGGCGGATTCCCCCGTGACGGCGGCCTCGTTGACGGTCGCCAGACCTTCGACGATCTCGCCGTCGGCGGGGATCAGCTGGCCCTCCTCCACCACGACGAGGTCGCCGGGATGCAGCTCCGCTGCGGCGATGGTCGCCTCCCCCCCGCCCGCCTCGTCGAGGCGGCGAGCGACTAGGTCCTTGCGCGCACGACGCAGCGATGCGGCCTGGCCGCGCCCGCGCGCCTCGGCGACCGCTTCGGCGAAGTTTGCGAACAGCACGGTGACGAACAGGATGATCGTGACGGCCCAGCCGAATCCGGCGCTGGTCCAGCCGGCCAGCGTGGCCGCGGCCGTCACGACGGTGCCGGCCCACACCACCGCCATGACGGGGTTCTCGATCGCGTGCCGGGGCGCCAGCTTCACGAACGAATCGATCAGCGCGGGCTTCAGGTCATGCCCGATGCCGGCGGATCGACCGGCACCTCGGGTTGCATGCAGTGTGCTCATTTCGGCTTCCCTTCAGCGAGCGAGCAGCGACGTCAGCGCCAGATGGTCGGCCACGGGGCCCAGGACCAGCACCGGCATGAACTGCAGCAGCGTGAGGATGACGACGATGCCGATCAGCGTCAGGGCGAAGGTCGGCGTCTCCACATGGAGCGTTCCCGAGCCTTCGGGTGCGCGGCGCTTGCCGGCAAGCATGGCGGCGATGGCCAGCGGAATCACCAGGGCGGGATAGCGGCCGGCAGCCAGCACGATGGAACAGCTGACGTTCCACCACACGGTGGCGTCGCCCAGTCCTTCGAAGCCGGAACCGTTGTTGGCGTAGGCCGAGAGGTACTCGTAGAACACCTGGCTGATGCCGTGGAATCCAGGGTTGGAGTTGCCCGCGAGACCGGGAATGGCCAGGGCCACGGCGGTGAACCCCAGGATGATCAGCGGCTGCCACAGCACCAGGATGGCCAGCAGCCTGACTTCCGGCCCCTCGATCTTGCGCCCGAACAACTCCGGCGTGCGCCCCGTCATCAGGCCCGCGAGGAAAACGCTCAGGAGCAGGTACACGATGAACTGCTGGAGCCCGCAGCCCACGCCGCCCCAGATGGCATTGATGAGCATGTCGACCATGGCCACCATCCCGGTCAGGGGGGCTGCGGAGTCGAGCATCGAGTTGACCGAGCCGTTGTTGACCTGGGTCGTCAAGGCAGCCCACAAAGCCGATGCGTCCGCTCCGAGACGGACCTCCTTGCCCTCCATCAATGCCATGTCCGATGCAGTGCCGGAATGGCCTTCGGACCAGATTGCCAGTCCTGCGGATACGACCGACATGATCAGCATGGTGCCGAACACCATGGCGCCGAATTTGTACCGTCCAGTAAAGGGACCGACCATGAAGATGATGCTTATAGGGATCAGGCAGATCGCGAGCGCCTCCAGGAAGTTGGACAGCGGCGTCGGGTTCTCCAGCGGGACCGTGCTGTTGGGGCCGTACCAGCCACCGCCATTGCTGCCCAGCTGCTTGATCGCCACCATCGGTGCCACCGGGCCCAGAGGGATCTTCTGCTCCTTGAACTCCGCTGTCGCCTCGACCGGGGTTGCCACAGGTCCGGCCTTCAGTGTGGCAGGCACGCCTTGCCAGCTCAGCAGCGCCGACAGAACCAGACACAGCGGCAGCACGAAGCGCAGCGTGGCGCGCGTCACGTCGACCCAGTAGTTGCCCACGTCGATCGCGGCGGCCGTTCCATCCGCGTTCTGCGCCCCGGCCCGACGGCCTCCGAAGAGGCCGCGCAGGGTGGCTGTGACCAGCGCCAGCCCCATCACCGGCGTGACCACCTGCAGGCCGACGATGCCGGTCATCTGCGACAGGTAGGAGAGTTGCGCCTGGCCCGAGTAGTGCTGCTGGTTCGTGTTGGTGAGGAACGAGACCATCGTGTGCAGCGCCAGATCCCAGCTCATGTTGGGCACGCCGTCCGGGTTGAGCGGCAGCCAGGTCTGGGTCATGAAGATGGCCCAGACCACGATCGCGAGGAACAGGTTGCTCACCAGGAAGGCGCCGGCGTAGCCGCGCCAGCTCATGCCGACTTCAGGCCGTACGCCCAGCAGGCCATGGATCGGCCGCTCCAGCCAACGGAAAAGCACGTCGCTGCGCATGGGCTCGCAGCGCATGACCGCGGCCAGGTAGCGTCCCAGCGGCCAGCCCAGGACGATGAGCAGTGCAAGGAGAAGAAGGGACTCGACCATGACGTCTTGCGATCGAACGGCGAAACTGCCAATCGCAAGTATTCGAGGAAGCCGCGTAAATTCTCCATTCCGGAGGCGGTCGCCGACGTAAATTCTGCGTAAATTCGCGGCGTGCGCGGCTGGTTACAATGCTCGGACAACACCATGAAGCTCGCTACCTGGAACATCAATTCCCTGAACGTGCGCCTGCAGCGGGTCCTCGACTGGCTGGACGCCCACCCGGTCGACGTGCTGTGCCTGCAGGAGACCAAGCTGCGCGACGAACGCTTCCCGCGCGCCGCCTTCGAGGCGATCGGCTACGAGAGCGCCTTCGCCGGCCAGCCCACCTACAACGGCGTGGCGATCCTCGCGCGGCGCGACTCGGTCGGCGCGCCGGCATCGGTGGTGGTGGGCAATCCGCTCTTTCCGGACGAGCAGCAGCGGCTGATCAGCGCCACGCTCGCGGGCCTGCGCATCGTCTGCGCCTACTTCCCGAACGGGCAGTCGGTGGACAGCGACAAGTACGTCTACAAGCTGCGCTGGATCGATGCGCTCATCGAATGGCTCTCCCAGCCCTCGCCGCTGCCGACGGTGCTGCTCGGAGACTTCAACATCGCCCCCGAAGACCGCGACGTGCACGACCCCGTGGCCTGGGAGGGGCAGGTGCTGTGCTCGCCGCGCGAGCGCGAGCGCTTCGCGCGCCTGGTCGCGCTGGGCTACGCCGACGCCTTCCGCCTGTTCGAGCAGCCGGCCGGGCTCTACAGCTGGTGGGACTATCGCCAGCTCGCCTTCCCGCGCAACGCCGGCCTGCGCATCGATCACATCATGGTGGCCGAGGCGCTGGCGCCGCGCGTGCGCGAGTGCCGCATCGACCGTGAGGCCCGCAAGGGCAAGCAGCCCTCCGACCACGCGCCGGTAATCGCCGACATCGAGCCCGGCGGCGCATCGGGCTGAGCGCGCCCGGCGCCTCGGCTCCAGGGCCTGTTCACTAGTCCGCGCCGGCCTCGTCGTCCAGGTGCAGGCCCTGGATCTTGCGCGTGATGGTGTTGCGTCCGATGCCCAGGCGCAGCGCGGCGTCGATGCGCCGCCCGCGCGTATGGCGCAGCGCCGCGCGGATGATGGTGCCTTCGAACTCGCGCGTGAGCCGGTCCATCAGGTCGCTGTGCCCGTCGACGTCGAGCACCGCCGGCTGCGCAGCCAGATGCGCCGCCACCTCGCGCTCGAGCAGCGTCGACCAGCCCGGCGCGTCGGCCGCCGCAAGCGATTCCGCCGCGCCCTCGTCTTCTCCCTCGCCCGCCGCAGCGGCGCCGGATCCGGATGCCTCCGATGCCGCCGCCTGGGCGTCCGCCGGCGCAATGGAGGCAGCCGGCGCGGCCCCGGCGGTATCGGGCCGCGCCGCCGGTCCGGCGGCTGCAGCGCGGATCTCGGGCGGAAGATCCTTCACGTCGACGCCCTGCGCCGGCGCCATCACCGTGAGCCAGTGACAGACGTTCTCGAGCTGGCGCACGTTGCCCGGCCAGCCGAACGCGCGCATCGCCTGCATCGCCGCCTCGCTCAGCCGCTTGGGCTCCACGCCGAGGTCGCGCGCGCTCTTCTGCAGGAAGTGGCGCGCGAGCAGCGCGATGTCCTCGGTGCGCTCGCGCAGCGGCGGCAGCCGCAGGCGGATCACGTTGAGGCGGTGAAAGAGGTCTTCGCGAAACAGCCCCTGGCGCACGCGCGCCTCGAGGTCCTGGTGCGTGGCGGCGATCACGCGCACGTTCGCCTTGAGCGGCTGGTGCCCGCCCACGCGGTAGTACTGCCCGTCCGAGAGCACGCGCAGCAGCCGCGTCTGCAGCTCGGCCGGCATGTCGCCGATCTCGTCCAGGAACAAGGTGCCGCCCTCGGCCTGCTCGAAGCGGCCGCGGCGCATCTGCTGCGCGCCGGTGAAGGCGCCGCGCTCGTGCCCGAACAGCTCCGACTCGAGCAGGTCGCGCGGGATCGCCGCGGTGTTCAAGGCCACGAAGGCCGCCCCGGCGCGCGGACTGTGCTCGTGCAAGGCGCGCGCCACCAGCTCCTTGCCGGTGCCCGATTCGCCGGTGATCAGCACCGTCACGTTCGATTGCGACAGCCGCCCGATGGCGCGGAAGACCTCCTGCATCGCCGGGGCCTGGCCGAGCATGTCGACGCCGGCCTCGACGCTCTCGTCGGCGCCGGCCTCGCGCTCGCTCTCCCCGACGGCGCGACGGATCAGCTCCACCGCTCGGGGCAGGTCGAAGGGCTTGGGCAGGTACTCGAACGCGCCGCCCTGGAACGCCGAGACCGCGCTGTCCAGGTCGGAATAGGCGGTCATGATGATCACCGGCACCGCCGGCTTGCGCCGGCGCACCTGCTGCAGCAGATCGATGCCGCTGGCGCCCGGCATGCGGATGTCGGAGACCAGCACCTGCGGGCTGTCATCCTCCAGGGCGCGCAGGCACTCGCCCGCGGTGGCGAAGGCGCGCACCGCGAGCCCTTCGCGCGCCAGCGCCTTCTCGAGCACCCAGCGGATCGATTGGTCGTCGTCGACAATCCAGACTGCATTCATTCGGGCTCCCGCTCACGGCAAGGGCAGCAGAATCCGGAAGTCGGTGCGCCCGGGCCGGCTCTCGCATTCGATCAGGCCCCCGTGCTGCTGCACGAAGGTCTGCGCGAGGGTGAGCCCGAGCCCGCTTCCGCCGTCGCGGCCCGTCACGAGGGGAAAGAAGATCCGGTCGCCGATCTCTTCCGGCACGCCGGGGCCGTTGTCGATCACATGCAAATCCAGTGCCAGCTTCCAGCGGGTACCGGCGATCGTCACCTGGCGCGCGATGCGCGTGCGCAGCAGAATCTCGCCGCGCCCCTGCATCGCCTGCGCGGCATTGCGCACCAGGTTCAGCAGCACCTGGATCAGCTGCTCGCGATCGCCGCGGAACTCCGGCAGGCTCGCATCGTAGTCGCGTGCGATGACCAGCCCCTGCGGGAACTCGGCCAGCACCACCGAGCGCACCCGCTCGCAGACCTCGTGGATGTTCACGTCGCCCACGATGCGCGGATGCCGGTGCGGCGCGAGGAGGCGATCGACCAGCCCCTGCAGCCGGTCGGCCTCCTTGATGATCACCTGGGTGTACTCGCGCAGCGCCGGCGCCTTCAGCTCGGACTCGAGCAGCTGCGCCGCGCCGCGCAGGCCGCCGAGCGGGTTCTTGATCTCGTGCGCGAGATTGCGCACCAGCTCGCGGTTGGCCTGGGCCGACTCCAGCAGGCGCGCCTCGCGATCGGCGCGCCAGCGCTGGTCGCGCTCGTGCAGCTCGAGCAGCAGCGTGCCCGGGCCGTCCTGCAGCACCACCGCGGTGACGGCGAACTGCTGCGCCTCGCGCCCGGGGCGCTCGAGCACGAGATCGGTGCGTTTCTCCTCGAAGGCGCCGCTGCGCGCCTCGGCGCACAGCTGCTCGAGGGCCTCGCCGTGGACGAACAGGCGCGCGAACGGCTGGCCCGTCACGAAGCGCAGGGACACGCCGAGCAGCTGCTCGGCGGCCTGGTTCAGGAACACGATGCCGCCGCCGGCATCGAGCACGGCCACCGCGCTGGCCAGCAGGTCGAGCCCGGCGAGCCGTGCCTGCGGCGCGCGCCGGCGCGGCGTTGCAGGGGTCGAGGCGCGCGGGCCTGCCTTGGCGATCGCAGCTATTCCTTGATCGCGTCGATCTCGCGGCGAAGCGACGCGATGTTACCCTCGGAGCGGTCGATGTCGTCCTTCAGCCGCTGGACGCGGTCGAGGTACTTCTGGTAGTTACGCTCGCCGCCGACGCGGTCGGGCTCGCCGCCCTTGTATTCCTGCTTCAGCTCGCCCAGCCGGCTCTCCTCCTTCCTGAGCTCGTCTTCGAGGATGCGCCGCCGGTCGCCGTCGCGGGCGCGCTGGGTCGCCGCATCGACCTTCGGGAAGCCCTCGGGCGCGGCGCGCGCACCGTTGGGTGCCGCCCCCGCCGGGGAGCGGGCCGCCGGCAGCTTCGGCGCCGGGATGGTGGTGAGGGGAGCCAGGTCGAGCGGGCGGCAGTTGCGCCCGTTCGGCGTGCCCTGGTAGATCGGCACGCCGGTGTCGGATTCGCAGCGGTAGACCTGCGCCCAGGCCGGAGCGACAAGGCTCAGCGCAAGGACGGCGCAGCACAGCGTGCGCGCGGGAAAGGCGTAGCGAGGCGGATTCATGGCGCGGCGGAAAGTCCGCGGCCAGTGTAAGGCAGCGCGCCCGGGGATTCAAACCGGCCGGACGGCCGACCGATCTGCGGGGCGCCGCAGCCGACCTGCGAATCCGCGCCCCGCCTCGTCCGCACGCTACAGGCTGTAGTACATGTCGAACTCGACCGGATGGGTGGTCATGCGAAAGCGCGTGACCTCCTCCATCTTCAGTTCGATGTAGGCGTCGATCAGGTCGTTGCTGAACACCCCGCCGCGAGTGAGGAACTCGCGGTCCTTGTCCAGGTACTCGAGCGCCTGGTCCAGCGACGAGCACACGGTGGGGATCTGCGCCTCTTCCTCGGGCGGCAGGTCGTACAGGTTCTTGTCGGCCGCCTCGCCGGGGTGGATCTTGTTCTGCACGCCGTCCAGCCCGGCCATCATCAGCGCCGTGAACAGCAGGTAGGGGTTGGCGGTGGGATCCGGGAAGCGCACCTCGATGCGCCGGCCCTTGGGGTTGCTCACGTAGGGGATGCGGATCGACGCCGAGCGGTTGCGCGCCGAGTAGGCGAGCTTCACCGGCGCCTCGAAGCCCGGCACCAGCCGCTTGTACGAATTGGTGCCCGGGTTGCTGATGGCGTTCAGCGCGCGCGCGTGCTTGATGATCCCGCCGATGTAGAACAGCGAGAAGTCGGACAGCCCCGAGTACTTGTCGCCCGCGAACAGGTTCTGGCCTTCCTTCCAGATCGACTGGTGCACGTGCATGCCCGAGCCGTTGTCGCCCACGATCGGCTTGGGCATGAAGGTGGCCGTCTTGCCGTAGCTGTGCGCGACGTTGTGGACCACGTACTTCATCAGCTGCAGCCAGTCGGCGCGCTGCACCAGCGTCGAGAACTTGGTGCCGATCTCGTTCTGCCCGGCCCCGGCCACCTCGTGGTGGTGCACCTCGACCGGGATGCCCATCTGCTCGAGGATCAGGCACATCTCCGAGCGCATGTCCTGGAAGGAATCGACCGGCGGCACCGGAAAGTAGCCGCCCTTGACCGACGGCCGGTGCGCGAGGTTGCCGCCCTCCATGTCCTTGCCGCTCGACCAGGCCGCTTCCTCGGAGTTGATCTTCACGAAGCAGCCCGACATGTCGACGTTCCAGGTCACCGAGTCGAAGATGAAGAATTCGGGCTCCGGACCGAAGTAGGCGGTATCGCCCAGGCCGGTCGACTTCAGGTAGGCCTCTGCGCGCCGCCCGAGCGAGCGCGGATCGCGCGAATAGCCCTTGCCGTCGGACGGTTCGATCACGTCGCAGCTCAGCAGCAGCGTGGCCTCCTCGCGAAACGGGTCCATGTTGGCGGTGGCCGGATCGGGCATCAGCAGCATGTCCGAGGATTCGATGCCCTTCCAGCCGGCGATCGAGGAGCCGTCGAACGGATGGCCCGAGGTGAACTTGTCGTCATCGAAGCCCTTGACCGGCACCGTGACGTGCTGCTCCTTGCCGCGGGTGTCGGTGAAGCGCAGATCGACGAATTTGACTTCGTTGTCCGTGATCATCTTCATCACGTCTTTGACGGTGGCCATGCTGCGAATCTCCTGGAGACGGTGGGGCGGTTCGGATGCGCGCTCCCGCGGCAGGGGAAGCGGACGCGCGATTCTGGTCCCTTTCGGGCTCGGACTCAAACTAGCAGGTTCTGTGCCACCGACCGGCTTCGGGATTTCGGGTTTTGCGCCCGCAAACGACAATGGTGCGCACCTTATTGGTGCGCACCATTCTAGTGCAATCGCGAGTTTCGCCCTCCGGCGGTGCAGTCCTCAGGGGTTGCACCGCTCCCGCTCAGGCAGGGCCAGTGCCGGTCACGGCCATTCCCACCCCGCATAGCGCTCGCGCAGCTTCGCCTTCCAGAACTTGCCGGTGGAGGTGCGCGGCACCGCCTCGATGAACTCGATCGCATCGGGCAGCTGCCAGCGCGCGAACCCGGGAGCCAGGAAGCGCAGCAGCTCGTCGGCCTCGAGCGCCGCGCCCGGCTTCCTCACCACGCAGGCCAGGGGCCGCTCCAGCCACTTCGGATGAGGCACCGCGATCACCGCGGCCTCGGCCACGGCCGGGTGGGCCATGATCGCGTTCTCCAGCTCGACCGAGCTGATCCACTCGCCGCCCGACTTGATCAGGTCCTTGGTCCGGTCGGCGATGCGGATGTAGCCCTGCGGGTCGATGGCTGCCACGTCGCCGGTGCGCAGCCAGCCGTCGCCGGTGAACTTGCCGGAGTCGGGGTCCTCGCCGTGGTACGAGCCCGCGATGAAGGGTCCGCGCACCTGCAGCTCGCCCACGTCGCGCCCGTTCCAGGCGCACGGGCCGTCCTCGCCCATGATGCGCACCTCCACCAGCGGCCCGGGAATGCCCGCCAGCGCCTTGCGTGCGAACCACTCGTCCTCGCCGAGGCTCCCGCGCAGCTCGGGCTTCTCGAAGAACAGCGACCCCATGGGCGAGGTCTCGGTCATGCCCCAGCCCTGGGCGATGCGGATGCCGTGGCGCGCGAACTGCCGGATCAGCGACTCCGGCACCGCCGCACCGCCGACCATGCTGCGCATGCCGGCCGGCAGCCGCCAGCGCCCAGGATCCGCCTCGCAGGCCTGGATGAGCGCCAGCCAGATCGTCGGCACGCCCAGCGTGAGCGTCGGCGGCTCGGCCTGCATCAGGTCGAGCAGGTCTTCCGGGTGCAGGTGCGGGCCCGGGAACACCAGCTTGGCACCCAGCATCACCGCGGCATACGGGATGCCCCAGGAGTTGGCGTGGAACATCGGGGTCACCGGCATCACCGTGTCGGCGCACGACAGGCCGACGTAGTCGGGCAGCGCGCACGACAGCGAGTGCAGCACGGTCGAGCGATGCGAGTACACCACGCCCTTGGGCTTGCCGGTGGTGCCCGAGGTGTAGCACATCGCCACCGGGTCGTTCTCGTCGTGCGCGGCGTACTCGAAATCGGCCGGCGCCCGCGCCAGCAGCCGCTCGTAGTCCTCGAACGGCGGCGGCGCCTCTGCACCGGCCGCCCGGCCCGCCGCCGGCTTGCCCGCTGCCGCTTCTCCCGCTGCCGCTTCCGTTGTCGCCGCCTCCCCTGCCACCGGCGTGCCGCCGAACCGGAACACGATCACCCGCTCGAAGCGGTGCGCGGTGGCGAACTGGCGATACAGCGGCAGCAGGATGTCGTCGACGACCAGGAAGCGGTCCCCGGCGTGATGAGCGATCCAGCCGATGTCGTCGGGCGCCAGGCGCAGGTTCAGCGTGTGCATCACACCGCCGGCGGCCGGGATGCCGAAGTAGCACTCCAGGTGGGCATGGTGGTTCCAGCACAGCGTGGCCACGCGATCGCCCTTGCGCAGGCCGAGCTGGCGCAGCGCCGCCGCCAGCGCGCGCGTGCGCCGGTACAGGTCGGAATAGGTGTGGCGGCGCAGCGACTTGTCGGGCAGCCGCGACACCACCTCCGATTGCGGGAATTGCCGGCCGGCGTGCTCGAGCAGCCGGTTCAGTGACAGCGGCACCGGCATCATCGTGCTGCGGATCGTCTCCATGGTGGCGTCTCCCCTTATTTCAGGAACAGCTCGAGCAGGTCGTTCAGGAACCGCATGCCCAGCGGTGTGGGCCGCAGGCGCCAGCGGTCGCGATCGAGCAGCCCGCGCTCGACGGCCAGCGCGCGTTCGCGCTCGATGGCCGCCAGCGGCAGGCCAGTGCGCTCGGTGAACATCGCCGCGGGCACCCCCTCGGTCAGGCGCAGCGCGTTGAGCATGAACTCGAAGGGGATCTCCTCGCGCGTCAACGTGCGTCGCTCGGCGAGCACGTCGCCGCCTGCCAGCGCCGCCTGCATGTAGCGCTCGGGCTGGCGCAGGCGCGCCTCGCGCACGATGCCGTCGTGGAACGACAGCTTGCCGTGCGCCCCAGCCCCGATCCCGAGATAGTCGCCGAACTCCCAGTAGTTCAGGTTGTGCAGGCAGCGAAAGCGCGGCCGCGCCCACGCCGACACCTCGTAGCGCTGCAGGCCGTGCGCGCCCATCATCTCCTCGGCGAGCGCCAGCATGTCGGCCGCCGCGTCCTCGTCGGGCAGCTTCGGCGGATGTTGTGCGAAGGGCGTGCCCGGCTCGAGCGTGAGGTGATAGAGCGACAGGTGCGGCGGCGCGAAGGCCAACGCGCTCGCCAGGTCGCGCCCGAAGGCCTCCGGCGTCTGGCCCGGCAGCGCGTACATCAGGTCGATGTTGTAGCGCTCGAAGCTGCGTGCCGCCTCCTCGATCGCCGCGCGCGCCTGACGCGCGTCGTGCACGCGCCCGAGCGCCCGCAGCGCGTCGTCGGAGAAGCTCTGCACGCCGATCGACAGGCGCGTCACGCCGGCCTGCGCACAGGCGGCGAAGCGCTGCGCCTCGAAGGTGCCCGGGTTGGCCTCCATTGTCACTTCCGCGTCCGGGGCGGTGCGCACGCGGGTGCGGATCATGGTCAGCAGGCGATCGATGCCTTCCGGCGAGAACAGGCTCGGCGTGCCGCCGCCGATGAACACCGTCGAGACCGTACGCCCCCAGATCGCCGGCAACGCCGCCTCGAGATCGGCCTGCAGCGCGTCGAGATAGCGCGCCTCGGGCGGCTCCGCCGCGCCGCCGCGCAGGGCATGCGAGTTGAAGTCGCAATACGGGCACTTGCTCAGGCACCACGGCAAGTGCACATAGAGCGACAGCGGCGGCGGCGAGGACACCGCCGCCGGGCCGGCCGGGTCGCCGCTCACCGGACAGGCCCCCGCTCGCGCAGGCCCGTGCGGACGCTCACGGCGCCTCGACGAGCCGCTCGCGGCGCAGCCGTCGTACCAGGGTGCGCAGCGCCCGCCCCCGGTGCCCCAGCGCGTTCTTGCGCTGCGCATCGAGCTGCGCGGCCGTGCAGCCGAGCTCGGGCAGCAGGAAATGCGGGTCGTAGCCGAAGCCGCCGCCGCCGCGCGGCGCATCGATGACCTCGCCGTGCCAGCTCGCATCGGCCACCAGCGGCTGCGGATCGTCGGCCGAGCGCAGCAGTACCAGCACGCAGTAGTAGTGCGCAGCGCGCTCGCTGCGGCCGGCCAGGTCGACGATCAGCTGCACGTTGTTCGCGGTGTCGATGTCGCCCGCCGGGTACGCCGGCGCGACGCCGCCCAGGGCGCGCGCGCGCTCGGCGGCCCAGCGCGCCGACAGCACGCCCGGGCGCCCGCCCAGCGCATCCACGCACAACCCCGAATCGTCGGCGAGCGCCGGCAGGCCGGTAGCGCGGCTCGCATGGCGCGCCTTGGCCAGCGCATTCTCCAGGAACGTGCCGAACGGTTCCTCGGCCTCGGTGACGCCCAGCGCAGCCTGCGCCTGCAGCACCAGGCCGAGCGGCGCGAGCAGCGCCGAGAGCTCGCGCAGCTTGCCGGCATTGTTCGAGGCCAGCACGATGCGCTCGAGCTTCATGTCGGCTCCGGGTCGGGCCTGGGCCTAGCCCGCGAGCGCGGCCTTCTGCGCGGTGATCAGCTGCCGGATGCCGCCCGCGGCCAGGTCGACTAGCCGGTCCATCTGCGCGCGCGTGAAGGGCTCGCCCTCGGCCGTGCCCTGCACTTCCACGAAGCCGCCGGCGCCGGTCATCACCACGTTCAGGTCGGTGTCGCAGGCCGAGTCCTCGGCGTAGTCGAGGTCGAGCACCTCGACGCCCTCGTACAGCCCGACCGAGACCGCGGCCACGAAATCGCGCACCGGCGTCTCGCCGATCGCCCCGGCCGCCAGCAGCCCGGTGACCGCATCGTGGGCAGCCACGAAAGCGCCGGTGATGGCGGCGGTACGCGTGCCGCCGTCGGCCTGCAGCACGTCGCAATCGAGCGTCAGGGTGCGTTCGCCCAGCCGGGCGAGATCGAACACCGCGCGCAGGCTGCGTCCGATGAGGCGCTGGATCTCCTGCGTGCGCCCGCTCTGGCGGCCGCGCACGGCCTCGCGCTCGCCGCGCGTATGCGTCGCACGCGGCAGCATGCCGTACTCGGCCGTGAGCCAGCCGCGGCCGGCGCCGCGCAGGAACGACGGCACCTTGTCCTCGACGCTGGCGGTGCACAGCACCCGCGTCTGGCCGAACTCCACCAGCACCGAGCCTTCGGCGTGGCGAGTGAAGCCGCGCGTGATGCGCACCGGACGCAGGGCGTCGGGCGCGCGCGCGCTCGGACGGATCGACATCGGCATGCTCCCAGGAGTCTGTCGGAGGAATCGAATCGAGCCCGCGCCGGCGCGCCCTCAGCTGCCGTTGGTGCGCGCGATCGCCTCGCGGATCTCGCGGATGGTACGCTCGATCTCGTCTTCGGACATCGCTTCCCCGGGCGCCGCCTCGTCGATCAGGCCGACCGCGATGGTGGTGGTGATCGCACCCTCGGGCACGTCGTGCGAGGACAGCGACGAAACGCGCGTCTCGTCGCCCTCCCAGGTCATGGCCAGCGCCGTCGCGTTGTCGGCGCCCATGCCCGCGTTCTCCACCGAGCGCTGCACCACCCAGGACACCGCGCTGGGTACCGGGACGCTCGAGAGCCGCTCGACGATCTCGGCTTCGCCCAGCGCCGACCACACGCCGTCGCTGCACAGCATCACCGCATCGCCCGGCTCCAGTGCCACGTCGCCGCCCAGCTCGATGGTCGGCTCGCACGGCGAGCCCAGGCAGTTGAGCACCTTGTTGCGCTCCGGGTGGGTGTCGCTCTCGCGCGGGTCGAGCTGGCCGAGGTCGATGAGGTTCTGCACCTTGGAGTGATCGCGCGTGCGCCGCATCAGCCGCGCGCCGCGCACGAAATACAGCCGCGAATCTCCGGCATGCGCCCACCATGCGCGCCCGTCCTGCACCACGCAGGCCACGATGGTGGTGCGCGGCGCCTCGGGCAGGTCGTGCAGCGCCTGGTAGCGCAGGATGTCGCGATGCGCACGCCGCAGCGCCCGATCGAGAAAGGCCGCCGGATCGTCCAGCGCCAGCCGCGCATCGGCCTGGAAGCAGGCGGCGGCCGACTGCAGCGCGAGATGCGCGGCGACCTCGCCGCGCAGGTGCCCGCCCATGCCGTCGGCCACCATCATCAGCAGGCTGTCGCGCGTGTAGCAGTAGCCCATGCGGTCCTGGTTGGACGCGCGCGCGCCCACGAGGCTGTCCTGGTAGATCGAGAAACGCATCGCTGTTCCCTGGATAGCGCCGCCCTCAGCCGGGCAGCGTCAGGCCTTCGTCGTCGCGGCGGCGCGAGCCCGAGCGTCCGGTGAGCGTATCGAACCAGCGTCCCACCGCCCCCGGCCGCTGCGCCTTGGCGTCCGGCACCTCGATGCACCGCAGCGCGCGCTGCAGCGCGAACACGCTCTGCGGACGCTCGAGCGAATCGAGCTTCAGGCACCACGTGACGATATCGAGCAACGCCCGCGAGTACGCCCCCGCCATCGCGTCGATGGCCGCCGGCACCTTGTCCTCGAGCTCGCGCTGGTCGGCCGGCTGCGGCGGCTGCCCGGCCATGCAGCCGAACATGCTCGCGCCCAGCCCGTAGGCATCGGTCCAGGGCCCCAGCTGCTGCGTGCGGCGGTACAGCTCGGGCGCAGCGAAGCCCGGCGTATACATCGGAAACAGCTTCTGCGGCTCGGCATCCAGCGCGCGCCGCGCCGCCCCGAAGTCGAGCAGCAGCGGCGTACCGTCCATGCGCAGGTAGATGTTGGCCGGCTTGAGGTCGAGGTGCAGCAGGCGGTTCGCATGCACCTCGCGCAGGCCGCTCATCACCTGGTTGAACACGCGCAGCACATGCCGCTCTGGCAGGATCGCGCCGGCCTGGCGCGCCCGGTGGCGCAACACCGTCTCCTGCAGGCTGCGGCCGCGCTCCCAGGCCATCACCATGTAGACCGTCTCGTTGGCGCGAAAGAAATTGACCACCCGCACCACGTTCGGATGGAAGATGCGCGCCAGCGCCCGCCCTTCCTCGAAGAAGCAGCGCAGGCCGTTGCGGAACGTCACCTCGCTGGCCGGCGCGATCTCCGGCACCAGCTCGCCGCTCTTGCGCTTGACCAGCGAGCTGGGCAGGTATTCCTTGATTGCGAACTTCTCGCCCGCGGCGTCCTCGGCCAGGTAGACGATCGAGAATCCGCCGCTCGAGATCTTCCTTACAATACGGTATCCGCCGATCTCCAGCCCCTCGGGCAGCGGCGCATTCGTCTGGGTGCCCATCAGCGTCGGTGAAACGACCTTCGATACCGGTAACCCGGACATTCTAAAGACTTCCCGTCATAAAGATTCATCTTGAACAAACGAGCCGCCGAACGGCGCCCCCTGCACAGCATGACCGGCTACGCGCAGGTCACGCGCGAAACCGCCGCCGGCCAGCTCATCGTGGAAATCCGCAGCGTCAACTCGCGCTTCCTCGACCTGTCGTTCCGCATGCCCGACGAGCTGCGAGTGGCCGAACCGGCGCTGCGCGAGCTGATCGCCGGCGCCGTGCAGCGCGGCAAGGTGGAGTGCCGGATCGGCCTGCGCGCGCGTTCGCGCGACGAATCGGCGCCGGGCATCGACGCCCGGGCGCTCGCCCAGCTCGCCGAGCTCGCCCGGCAGGTGAACGAAGCCATGCCCCAGGCCCACCCGCCCGGCGTCGCCGACGTGCTGCGCTGGCCGGGCGTGCTGGCCGAACCGGCCGGCGCCGAGGCGCTCGCACCCGAAGTGCTCGCCGCAACCCGCGAGGCGCTGGCCGAATTCACCGCCAGCCGCCAGCGCGAGGGCAGCAAGCTGGTCGAGTTCATGCTCGAGCGCGCCGACGCCGTCACCGCCATCGTCGAACCGCTCGCGCAGCGCAGCCCCGAACTGCTGCAAGCGTGGCAGGACAAGCTGGTCGAACGCCTGCGCGCGGCGCTCGACCAGGCAGACGCCGCGATCCCGCACGAGGAGACCATGGCGCGGGTACGCCAGGAGGTCACCGCCTACGGCCTGCGCATCGACATCGCCGAGGAGCTCTCACGCCTGCAGGCGCACGTGGCCGAGCTGCGCCGCATCCTCGAAGCCGGCGGCGCGGCCGGCAAGCGGCTCGACTTCCTGCTGCAGGAATTCAACCGCGAAGCCAACACCCTCGGCTCCAAGGCCGCCGCCATCGACCTCACCGGTGCCTCGATCGAACTCAAGGTGCTCATCGAGCAGATGCGCGAGCAGGTGCAGAACATCGAGTGAGGGCTCAGGACGCCGCATCCGCGAGCCAGCCCGAGGGCACGCGCAGCGGCAGCGCCAGCAGGATCTGCCCCATCCCCTTGCCCAGCGCATCGTTGCGCAGCGAGGCCATGCCGCCGCCGCCCAGCGCCTGCTCGCACACGAAGTTGAAGGCGTGGATGCCGGGAACCTCGTAACGCGTCACCCGGCCCCTGACCAGGTGTGCCAGCCACTGGCCCACCCGCGCCTCGGTGAGCTGTTCGCGCAGCAGCGGCAGCCATTCCGGCCTGCGCGCGATGACGCCGATGTTGGAGGTGTCCCCCTTGTCGCCCGAACGTGCCCAGGCCAGGCGGATCAGCGGCACCTCGACCATTTCATCCGCCGCGGCTGTGGGCGGCACGCTGCCTGCCCCGCCGTCCCTGGCTTCATGCGGGCCCGCTGCGCGCGCCGCGCCGGCGACCGCAGGCAGCGGGGCCGGGAGCGCGACCGCAGCGCCATCGAGGGTGACCACAGGCACGACCCGGGCCTTGTCCAGCAGGAATGCGTACTGACGAATGAGCGGCGAGACGCTGGCGCGCCCGCCTGCGCCGGTGGTGCCCGGTGCCCACGAGGTGCCCGCGGGGGCCACCTCGCGCGCCAGCAGCTCCAGCGCGGCCTTGTCGGGGTGGCGCGCGCTCAGGCGCAGCACGGCCTCGCGCATCTGCGCCGCGGCCGGGTGGGCGTGCGGACCGTACGGGCTCTCCGCGCCCAGCACCTCGATATGCGTCGCGCTGAAAGGCGCCAGGCCGCGCGCCTGCAGCAGCTCGCCCACGCGCTCGAGGATGGCATCGCCGGTGCGCCGGGCCTTCGGCACCGCGTCGAAGCCGACAATGGACAGTTGCGCCGAGGTCTTGAACCCATCGACGTAGGTGGCGCTCACCTTGTAGCTGCCGGTGGGCGCGCGGCCGCGCGCACCCTGCACGCGCACGCGCTGCTCGCCCACGGCGTCGATACGCACCTGGCTGAAGTCGCACACCACGTCGGGCAGCAGGTAGGCGGCCGGATCGTGGATCTCGTAGAGCAATTGCTCGGCCACGGTCTGCGGCGCCACCAGGCCGCCCGTACCCCGGGGCTTGGTGACGGTGAAGCTGCCGTCCATCTCGCACTCGACGATCGGGTAGCCGATGTGCGCCCAGTCGGGCACGGCCCGCCAGTCGGTATGCAGGCCGCCGGTGGCCTGGCAGCCGCATTCGATGATGTGGCCGGCCAGGCTCCCGCCGGCCAGTTGGTCCAGGTCGCTCGCCGTCCAGCCGAAGTCGTGCATCAGGATGCCCAGCGTCACGGCCGAATCGACGCAGCGGCCGGTGACGACGATCTGCGCGCCTGCGTCCAGCGCGGCCTTGATCGGCATCGCGCCCAGGTAGGCATTGGCGGTGACCACCCTGGCCGGCAGCGGCGCGCCGCTTTGCAGCTCGGCCACCGCGGGCTGCTGCTCGCGCAGCGTGGGCAACAGCGGCATCACGTCGTCACCCGTGACGGTGGCGATCTTCACCTGCACGCCCAGTTGGCTTGCCAGCGCCCGCAGCGCCTCGGCGCAGCCCTCGGGATTGACGCCGCCGGCGTTGCTGACCACGCGGATGCCCTTGGCCACCACGTCCTCGAGCACCGACTTCATGGCCACCGTGACGAAGTCGGTGGCGTAGCCGAGCTCCGGCTTCTTCAGGCGCGCAGCCGCCAGGATCGACATGGTGAGTTCGGCCAGGTAGTCGAACGCCAGGTAGTCGACCTGGCCGCTGGCCACCAGCTGCGGTGCGCCCACGCTGGAATCGCCCCAGAAGCCGCTGGCGCCGCCGATGCGGACCACCTTCTGCCTGTCGCTCATCGCCCACTCCATTTCGGTGCCCGCTTCTCGCGAAAGGCGGCCTGCCCCTCGGCCGCGTCCTCGGTCAGGGCAAACAGGCCGATCTGGCTTTCGGTGAAGGCCATCGTCGATCATGCAGCCTCCGGTTCGATGCGTACGAGAAGTGTGGCCGGCGAGACCTGTGCACCGACCGAGACGGCAATCGCCGCGACCCGTCCGCCGGTGGGTGCATCGATCCGGTGCTCCATCTTCATCGCCTCGATCGACAGCAGCGCCTGGCCGGCGCGGACGCGTTCGCCTTCGGCCACGGCGAGCGATGCGATGCGGCCGTGCATCCGTGCGCGCAGCTCGCCGCCGGCGTCGGCGCTCGCGCGGCGCACCGGCAGTGATGCGGCGTCGACGACGCCCGCTGCAAAGCCGCAATGGTCGAGCCACATCCGCAACGGACGGGCAGGCGTGCCTTCGAAGGCGACGTGGACCGGCAGCCGGTGACCGTCGATGCGCATCGATTCGGCCGATTCGATCTGCAGCGTGCTTTCGTGCGCCCCGATGCGTACCGTGAGCGCATCGTCGTGCGCAGCTTCGACCTCGGCGTTCCAGCGCATCGGCTCTTCGACCGGGGACTTCGCCAGGCGGTGGGTGCCTTCGCCGCGTTCGCTGCCCTCGCTTCCCTCGGTATCGCCTTGGGCGCGAGCATGCGCCTCACCGACGTCGACGCCGACCACGGCGAGCGACACCCGCGAGCGGCGCGCGCCGTTCGATGACCAGTTCGCGAGCGGCCCGTGGCGGCGCATCACCGCTTGCACCCACAGTGCGCTCGCCACCGCCTGCCATCGGGAATCGGGCGCGGGCGCGCGCCAGCACGAGGCTGCGTCCTCGAGCCAGCCCACATCGAGATCGCCGGCGACGAAACGCGGTGCGCGCAAGCATTCGAGCAGCAGGGCGCGGTTCGTGGTCGGGCCGAGGATCGAACTGTGCGCGAGCGCCGAAACCAGGCGCAGCCGCGCGTCTTCGCGATTGCCGCCGCGCGCGACGAACTTGGCGATCAGCGAGTCGAAGTGCGGCGAGACGTACGTACCCGCGCCGAGCGCGTGGTCGACGAGTACTGCGTCGTCGTGCGCGACCCGCCAGCCGTGGATGGCGCCGCTGCGCGGCACGAAACCTGCGAAGGCGTCTTCGGCGCACAGCCGCGCCTCGATCGCGTGCCCGTCGAAGCGAAGGTCGGCCTGCGCGAAGGGCAGCGGCTCGCCGCGCGCGATGCGCAGCTGCATCTCGACGAGATCGACTCCGGTGACCGCCTCGGTGACTCGATGCTCGACCTGCAGCCGCGTGTTCACCTCGAGGAACCGGAAGTCGCCGTCGGGATCGAGCAGGAATTCGACGGTTCCCGCTCCGACGTAGCCGGCTGCCTGCGCGAGGCGTACGGCCGCTTCGCCCATCGCCGCGCGCGTCTGCGCGGAAACGCCCGGCGCGGGCGCTTCCTCGATGATCTTCTGGTGGCGGCGTTGCGTCGAGCAGTCGCGCTCGCCGAGGTGCACGCAGTGTCCGAAGCGATCGGCGAGGATCTGGATCTCTACGTGGCGCGCTCCGTCGACGCATCTCTCGAGCAGCAGCCGGCCGTCGCCGAAGGCGGATTGCGCCTCCTTCGCCGCCGCTTCGCGCAGCCACTCGAAATCGGCCAGAGAATCCACCCGGCGCATGCCGCGCCCGCCGCCGCCCGCAGCAGCCTTGATCATCAGCGGCACGCCGATGCGTTCGGCCTCGGCCGCCATCGCCGCCGGCGACGGGTCGTCGCCGGCGTATCCGGGGAGGCAGGGCACACCGGCGCGCTGCGCGATCGCCTTCGCCTGCGCCTTGTCGCCGAGCGCCTCGATCGCCTCGGCGGACGGCCCGACGAAGACGATGCCCGCCGCTGCGCAGGCGCGCGCGAACGCCGGGTTCTCCGAGAGGAAGCCGTAACCGGGATGAACGGCGCCGGCGCCGCTGCGCCGGCATGCATCGATCACCGCCTCGATCGAGAGGTAGGCGGCGAGATCGGAATCGGCGCGCAGCTCGAGCGCCTCGTCGGCAGCGGCGACGTGCGGCGCATCGCGCTCGCCCGATGCGTGCACGGCGATCGTGCGCAGGCCCAGTGCGCGTGCGCTGCGCAGCACGCGATGCGCGATCTCGCCGCGGTTCGCGACGAGCAGCGCGTCGAACGCGGGCGGCGGGGACGCGAAGCGTTTCATGGGCGCGGCAGGATGCCCATCGTCTTGGCAATGATGCCGAGCATCACCTCGTCGGCGCCTCCGCCGATCGAGACGAGTCGGGAATCGCGCCAGTAGCGGTTCACGCGCGTGTCCGCGATGTAGCCCATCCCGCCACAGAACTGCACGCACCAGTCGGCGACCTCGCGCGAGACTCGTCCGGCCTTCAGCTTGGCCATCGACGCGAGTTGCGTGACGTCGGCGCCGCCGACGTACAGTTCGACCGCGCGGTACAGCAGCGCGCGCAGGCATTCGATCTCGGTGTTCAGCTCGGCGAGCTTGAAGTGGATGAACTGGTTGGCGAGCAGCGGCTGGCCGAAGGCGCGGCGCTCGCGCAGGTAGCCGATCGTCTCGGCGAGGATCGTGCCTGCCCCCAGCGAGTTTGCCACCCCCCAGAGCCGTTCCTCCTGGAACTGCATCATCTGGTAGGCGAATCCCATGCCTTCCTCGCCGATCCGGTAGCGCTGCGGCACGCGCACGTCGTCGAAGAAGATCTGCGCGGTGTCCGAGGAATGCATGCCGGCCTTGTTCAGCTTGCGCGCGACTTGGACGCCGGGCGTATCCATCGGAAGGCAGATCAGCGCCTTGTTCCGGTGCGCCGCGCCGTCGGAGGTGTTCGCCAGCAGGCACATCCAGTCGGCCTGCGTGCCGCTGGTCGTCCACATCTTGCCGCCGCGGATGCGGTAGTCGCCGCCGTCCTTGTGCGCGAAGGTGCGGATCGAGGCGACGTCGGAGCCGGCCCCGACCTCGGACACGCCGAGGCAGGCGACGCGCTCGCCGGCGATCGACGGCGCGAGGAACTCGCGCTTGAGTTCGTCGCTGCCGAAGCGCGCGAGAGCCGGTGTGGCCATGTCGGTCTGCACGCCGATCGCCATCGGCACGCCGCCGCAGTGCGCGTGCCCGAGCGCCTCGGAAACGGCCACCGAATACGAATAGTCGAGGCCCGAGCCGCCGTATTCGACCGGCTTGGTGACGCCGAGGAAGCCGAGCCGCCCCATCTTGCGGAACAGCTCGTGTGCGGGAAAGATGCCGGCACGCTCCCATTCCTCGACGTGCGGATTGATTTCGGCGTCGACGAAGCGGCGCACGGAGTTCTTCAGTTTTTCGTGTTCCTCGGTGTAGATCATCCTTCTCTCCGTTCGCTTCCGCGTTGATCGATCCTAGGGGCGGGCGACGCCGAAGCTCGACGGACGCAGCGCGCGCGTCTGCGCGCCTGCGCAGGTGTCGAGCAGGAAGCCCAGCAGCTTGCGGGTATCGCGCGGATCGACGATGCCGTCGTCGAGCAGCCGCGCGCTGGTGTGCAGCACGCCGGCCTGCGCTTCGAAGTGCTCCACGATGCGCGCGGACAATGCGTCGAGCTTCGCCTCGTCGACCGGCTCGCCGCGCCGGCGTGCGGTGGATTCGCTGACGATGCGCATCGTCAGCGCGGCCTGCTCCCCGCCCATGACGGCGGTTCGCGTGTTCGGCCACGAGAAGACGAAGCGCGGACCGAAGGAGCGTCCGCACATTCCATAGTTGCCGGCGCCGAAGGAGGCGCCACAATGCAGCGTGATCGACGGAACCGTGGCGTTCGAGACCGCCTGGATCATCTTCGAGCCGTGCTTGATCATCCCCGTCTGTTCGCTCGCGCGTCCGACGATGTAGCCCGTGGTGTTCTGCAGGTAGAGCAGCGCCGTTGCGCTCTGGCAGCAGGCCTGGATGAAGTGCGTAGCCTTGTTGGCGCCGGCCGGATCGATCGGCCCGTTGTTGGTGACGATGCCGACGCGGTGGCCGTGCAGTTCGGCGTGGCCGCACACCGTCTGCGGTCCGTAATCGGGCTGGAACTCGAGGAAGCGCGAGCCGTCGACGATGCGTGCGATCACCTCGCGCATGTCGAAGGGCTCGCGGAAATCGAGTGGAACGACGCCGGCGAGCTCCTCGGGCGCGTGCAGCGGCTCTTCGAAACACGCGGAGGCCGCAGCGGTATCGCTTCGGGCGTGCGGCGGTGCGTCGTCGTCGAAGCCGAGCCGGCCGACCACCTCGCGCGCGATGCGCACCGCGTCGGCGTCGTCGTCGGCGAGATAGTCGGCCAGCCCCGAGATCGTCGCGTGCATCTCGGCGCCGCCGAGTTCCTCGTCGGTAGCGATCTCGCCGGTGGCTGCCTGCAGCAGCGGCGGGCCGGCGAGGAAGGCCTTCGCGCGTCCGCGCACCATGACGACGTAGTCGGACAGGCCCGGCAGGTAGGCGCCGCCCGCGGTGGACGAGCCGTGCACGATCGCCACCACCGGAATGCCGGCGGCCGAGAGCCGCGCCAGGTGGTGGAACAGGCGTCCGCCGTGCACGAAATCCTCGACGCGATAGCGCAGCAGGTTCGCGCCCGCCGATTCGATCGACTGCACCAGCGGCAGGCGGTTCTCGAAGGCGATCTGCTGCGCACGCAGGATCTTCTCGCCGCCCATGCTCGGGATCGCGCCCGCGTCGATGCCGGAGTCGTTGACGACGACGACGCAGCGCGTGCATGCGACGAAACCGATGCCGCACACGACGCCCGCGCCTGGAATGCTGCGCTGCGGGTCGGCGGCGTCGAGACGGTAACCCGCCATCGTCGAGAGCTCGAGCCACGGGCTGCCCGCGTCGAGCAGCCGTGCGAGCCGCTCGCGCGGCAGCAGCTGGCCGCGTCGCTCGAAAAGCGGCGCCGCGCGCGCCGAGGCATCCCGCGTGCGCTGCTCGAGCGCGCGCAGCTCGGCGATGCGCTCGATCATCGCGGCTCGACGCGCCGCGAATTCCGCGCTGCCGGTGTCGATTCCCGTGTCGAGAGGGAGCATTCGTGCGGCGGCGTTCTTCAGGATTCGTCGAGCACGCGCGGACGGCTCGCGAGCGGGAAGGCGTCGAACGGACGCGTTGCATCGCTGTCGTGCTCCATCGGCTGCGCGGGCCAGGTGTGGCGCGCGTTGGGCACGCCGCCGTCGACCCGGATGCAGCTTCCGGTGATGAACGCCGCAGCGGGCGACAGCAGGAAGACGATCGCCGCCGATACCTCGGCTTCGGTTCCGAAGCGCCGCAGCGGCACGACGCGATGCAAGCGGCGCATCTGCGCGATGGTCTCGGGCGGGTAGCGGTCGAGCCCGCTCGAGGCGATCCATCCGGGTGCGACGGCGTTCACGCGAACGCCGCTGCGCGCCCATTCGGCGGCGAGCGACTCGGTGAGGTTCAGCATGCCGGCGCGCGCGGCGCCGGAGTGCACCATGCCCGGCATGCCGTTCCACATGTCGGCGATGACGTTGACGATGGCGCCGCCGTGCGCGTGCAGGAATTGCCGGTACGCCTCGCGCGCGACGAGGAAGCCCCCGCTCAGGTTGGTTCGCACGACCGCTTCCCAGCCGTTGAGCGAGAGGCTTTCGGCCGCCGCCGTGAACTGCCCGCCGGCATTGTTCACGACGGCGTCGAGCCTTCCGTGCGCGCGCAGCACCTCGCCGACCACGCGCTGGACCGCTTCTTCGTCGCGGATGTCGAGCGGGTGCTGGGTGACCTGCGTGTCCTTGTCGTGAAGCTCGGCGGCAACCGTCTCGAGCCGGTCGGCTTTGCGGCCGGCGAGCGCGACCGCGGCGCCGAGCGCCGTCAGCTCGTGCGCGGTGCAGCGGCCGATTCCCGACCCGCCTCCGGTGACGAGCACGACGCGCCCCGCGAACAGGCCGGGACGGAACACGCTGCGATAGTCGGTAAGAGGCATAGCGAGTGCGTAATAATGAGCAACACTCAATAAAATGCCCGGTGCTTCCTGCCCCGTCAAGCCGCAGTGCAGCATGCGCACCGTGCGCAGCGAGGCAACAACAGGGAGGCGGCTGCGTCGATGACCGAGATCCCACGACCTGCTCTATACTGAGTCGCGCCCACGATCTCCCGAACGATGTCCGCAACATTGCCCCGCAGGAGAAAACCGGTTCGCCGCGACGAGATCCTCGCCGCCGCTCGCGAGGTCTTCCTCGAGCGTTCCTTCGAGAACGCCTCGGTGGCCGAGATCGCCGCACGCGCCGGGTGCGTGGAGGGAACGATCTACACCTATTTCCGCAGCAAGCGCGAGCTGCTCGATTCGCTGTTCGTGACGTTCTACGATCGGCTGATCGAGGACATAGAGGCCGGCTTCGCCGCCATCGTCGACACGCGGGCGCGGCTGCACTACCTGATCGCCCGTCACCTGCAGATCGCGATCGACGATCCCGCCTTCACGCGGCTGATCGTCAGCGAGTCGCGCGGCCACCAGCCGTACTTCGGCTCCCAGCTGCACGCGCTGAACCAGCGCTACGGCCAGTTCCTGATCCGCACGCTGCGCGACGGCATCCAGCGCGGCGAGCTGCGTGGCGACCTCGAGGTGGCGCTCGCGCGCGACCTCGTCTTCGGCGGGATCGAGCACCATGTGTGGAACCGGCTTGCGCGCCGGCGGCAGCTCGTTGCCACGCACACGGCGACGGCGATCGTCGAGCTGCTCTGGAGCGGCTGGGCGGCGCAAGGCGCCGACGACCTGCGCGGCCTCGCGCAGCGCGTGCAACGGCTCGAGCGTCGCATCGATCCGCGCTGATACTGTGTCAAGTCAACAAGGTTCTATGCGCTCCCACCGCCTTTGGAAAGACAGTCACGGGAGCATCTGCTGAAAGCGGGAACAGGGAAGACCCATCAGTCGAACCGCTCCATAATAGGAAAGCCATTATTTCAGTCGTTCACCGGAAACGATCACACTCTTGGCCTGCCGCCCCACTCTATCAGCCACACGCTCCAGAATCCCCATGACCCCGCGAGGCATGAAGATCATTACCAAAATTATCAAAGTGCCGTAGATCACCATACGGTACTCCGTAGCCACACGCAGGTATTCCGGAAGAAAAACCACCAGCGCCGATCCAATGACCGGCCCCCAGACAGTCCCTGCCCCACCGATAATGACCGCCAATATAGCGTTCAACGATACGCCCAGATGAAATGGGGTCGGATTCACAAAGTTGATATAGTGAACATAAAATGCCCCGGCGAGGCTCCCCAAAATCGCGCTGATGCCAAATGCCAGCCGCTTGCTTCTTGTCGTATCGATCCCGATAGCCGCCGCCACCGCCTCGTTCTCGCGCACCGCAATTATCGCTCGCCCCACCCGGGAGCGAACGAGTCGCCCGACAAATACCACACTCAGGACCGCCGCAATCAGTACCAAGTAGTAATAACCTTGCGGACTTCCAAGCTCGAATCCCCACAGTTCCAACTCCGGACGCGGAATGCCTTGCAGTCCTGCATCTCCACCTGTAACCACCTTCCAATTAAGCATCACCGAACTGACCAACACCGCAAAAGCCATCGTAGCGATGGCAAAATAGTGTCCCTTCATTTTCAGTGATGGCCACCCGATCAACAAGCCTGAGAGGAGGCCGGCCAGCGCCGCGGCCGCAAATCCCGTGCCAACCGGCCAACCGAGCTTGCTAGTCACGAGCGCTGATGCATAAGCCCCAATACCGAAAAACGTGGCCTGACAAATCGAAACATAGCCGGCATACCCTTGGATCACATTGAGCCCCTGCGTCAATATGATCCATATCAACATTATCGTTACAAGGTGCAAATAATACACCTTCTCTACAAACATGGGGAGCGTCATCAAAATCGGCAACAAGACTATCCATATTGCCAAATCAGACCTGCCGTGCCGAGAACTTGATCGTAACAGGCTCATTTAGACATCCTTACCAAACATGCCTGACGGCCTGAACCATAGCACCAAGATCAATATAATGAACCCAAAGCTGCCCTTGTATGCCGACGAAATAAGCGCACCGCCCAAGCTCTCCGTCAAGCCGATGATCATGCCGCCCAACACAGCCCCGACAAGACTACCCATGCCGCCCAAAATCATGACGGCAAAACCTTTGAGCACCAGTTCTTCGCCCATAGAAGGATATAGAGCAGTCAAGGATCCTACAAAGGCGCCCGCCACAGCCGCCAATGCCGATCCTATCGCAAAAACCGCTCCGGAAACCCAATCTACATTTACCCCTACCATGGCGGCCGCATCACGATTCTGAGCCACGGCGCGAATCGCGCGACCAAGCTTCGTGCGTTGAAGCAGGACGACAAGCGCAATCAGAAGAACCAGGTTGCTTCCGAGCATATAGATTCGTAATGCAACAACGTTGACCGACCCAACGCTGACAACATCGGTATACGGCGACCGTATAAGAGTTTGCTCCGGTCCAAAAACCAGCAACGCGATGTTATCCAAAATAAACATCAAGCCAAGCGCAATAATAAATGTGTTTATTGGCGGCGCCTCGCGTACCGGGCGATAGAATAGCCTCTCGAGCAATACGCCCACAATCGCAGTTATCGGCATGGCAAACAGCATGGCAACCCAGAGGTTGATGCCAAGATGTTTCATGAGAATAAGTGTCGCGTAACCCCCGAGCATCGCGACCGACCCATGGGCGAAATGCGCGATACCCAGAATTCCGAACACCAGGGATAGACCCAATCCAATCAATACGTAGACACTACCAGCAGCCAGGCCGTTGACTATCTGCTGCAAGAGTTCCGGACCGCCCATCGTAACCAGCCCCCTTCATTGATGGAGCCCTACTGACGTAGAGCCCCAGCCCCACACAGCGCGTTACTTCTTCTTCACCTGCTGCGACAGGAACTTCGAAAATCCTTCCGGATCACCCGGGAGAAACTCTCGAAAGACCCAGTTACCGTCTTTCCAGTCGAATGACCCGATCGGCGCAAAGCCCTGCCCGTTCGAGTCAAAGAGCTTGCCGTTCAAGAGAGAATAGGGTAACAGCGCCTGCTCGGGAATTCCGATTTCGCGAATCGCGTCGGCCACCTTCCTCCAATCTGTCGTACCGGCTCGTTTCAAACCTTCCATAAGCACCCAGAACATGTCGTAAGAGTTGGCGGTGGTCGCATCCGGCGCATGTTTGAAGCGCTTTTCGAAATCAGCCGCGAACTGCTTGCCTTTTGGTCCGAGAATGTTGGGATCGAAAGCCACCAGATAGATTTCGGTGCCATTCTTCATCTGCTCGGGGGTAGCCACCTTCAGAAACTGCGCTGCAGTGCCAGCTGAAACGCTGTACACCTTCCCCTTGTAGCCCAACTCGTTGGCCTGGCGATACACAAACGCCACTTGTTCGACATTGCCGATGGCAAACAATGCGTCAAAAGTCTGCCCCTTGATCTTGGTCAGCTGCGTATACATGTCACGATCGGCGCTTTGAAAGGTCTCCTCGGCAACGATCTTTCCACCTAACGCTGTGTACGCTTCCTTGAGGAGCAGATATTCGTCGGAAAAACCGGCGTTGGTAAGATCACCAATGACCGCGATACTCTTCGCCCCTTGCTTATATAACCATTTTCCCAAAGGCGCTCCAACATAAGAGTTCGGAGCGCGCGCTCGGAACACGTTCTTTGCACCCTGGGTAGTGATCGCCTGTCCGGCTGCATTGCCGACCAGCAAAATACCCTTCTCACGCCCGAAGGACTGGGCTACAGGCATTGTCGCCGGGGTGCTGGCGAATCCGAGTATAAAGTTGACATCGTCCAGATCCAGCAACTTCCGTACTGCGGAAACAGACTCCGTAGCGTCGCTTCTATTATCGTAATGAGTCAGCTTCAGCGTGTATCGCGTGTCGCCGACGAGTACGCCGCCCGCAGCGTTCACTTGCTCCACCGCGAGCGTCACGGCTTCGAACTGAGGAAGCCCGTAAACTGCACCCGTACCGGTGAGCGCATCTACAAATCCAATGTTGAGTTTTCCCGTTTTCGCCGCAACACCTGTTCCGCTCGAACCTGCTGCGTGCGCGACACCAAAGGTGCCATATCCGAGCGCCATAGCAGAAGTCATCAGTCCAGCTATGGCCATGCGAAACATCCGAAGACCGTTCCTTTTCATGAAATGCCTCCCGTCAGATTGAATTAAACACCTAAATATGCGTTCTTTATATAGCTACTCGCCATCAATTCCGGGCTGGAAGCCTGCATTACCAACTCTCCTGTTTCGAGAATGTACGCATAATGCGCAAGATCCAACGCCATCTGCACGTTTTGCTCAACTAAGAGTATGGTCGTCCCCCTTTTTCTAATATCCTGGATCGCCTGGGCCACCTCTTCCAGGATGATCGGGGCCAAACCCCACGAGGGTTCGTCCAGTAGCAGCAGTTTGGGGCGTGCCATGAGCGCCCTGGCGATCGCCAACATTTCCTGCTCGCCACCTGATAACGTCCCGGCCAGTTGCGTTCGCCGCTCGAACAGGCGCGGAAAACGTTGAAACATTTCCTCGATATCGGCCTGAATCAGCGCTGAATCGGAGCGCAGATACGCTCCCATAAGCAGATTTTCGTTGACGGACATCTGTGGAAATACCTGCCGGCCTTCGGGACACATTGCCAGCCCCAGTCTGGCAACTTCATGCGGTCGTTTTCCACTCAGGCTCGCAGGACCGAAGGTAGCCCTTCCGCCGGCACTCGGCACAAGGCCCATCAAGGCTTTCAGGACCGTCGTCTTTCCGGCACCGTTACCACCGAGAATCGCCGTGATCTCACCCTCCTCGGCACGAAACGAAATTCCATGAACCACTTCAAGATTGCCATAAGAAACGCGTAGGTTCTCTACCTCAAGCATGAACCGCGCTCCTTCCGAGGTAGGCTTGAATAACCGATTCAGTAGATTGGATCTCGGCCGGGGTACCCTCAGCAATCTTCTCTCCTCCCGAGAGCACGACCACTTTGTCACAGATCCCCATGATCAGGCGCATATGGTGCTCGACGAGTACGATAGTTATGCCGATATCCCTTACCTTGAAGATCAGATCGGTAAGGTTGACCTGCTCGTCCCTGGTCATGCCCGCACCCGGTTCATCGAGCAACAACAACTTTGGCTTTGTAGCCAAGGCCATGGCTATCATCAGCCTTCGTTGCTCCGCACTCGACAGCGCATCTGCGCGAATTCGACTCCGCCTTTCCAATCCCACGAATTGAAGAAGTTCATGACTATGCTCGACTGCGGCAACTTCCTCTTCAATTGTCTTCCTCGATCGGAAGACACCGGAAACCAGGCCGGAATCCAATTGGATATGATGCGACGTCAAAACATTATCCAATCCGGTCAGCGCAGGGAAATAGCTGCTTGTCTGAAACGTCCTGGCGACACCCTCAGCCGCAATCCGATGCTGAGGGAGTCCGCTAATCAAGTCACCATTGAAATAGATATTTCCGCTGGTAGGGACGTAGAGGCCGGAAACAAGATTGAAGCACGTCGTCTTGCCTGAACCGTTCGGACCAATCAGCCCGACGATCTGCCCCACTTCCACGTCGAAGGAGACACCCCTTACCGCCGCAAGCCCGCCAAAAAAACGGGTCACGCCTTCTAGCCGAAGTAACGCCATATCGTTCCCTGAGGCTTCGCTTTCCTGGCTCGCCAACCTCCCCCGAAGGCCAGGGGCGTTTCTTTTGATCTCTATAACCGATACGAGAGCTCTTCTGCAGCCGAGGATCTGTTCACTCTACGATCGGCCCCGCGCCGGGATGTCGATCGTAGAGCGAACAGGCCCTGGAGGCGCTAGATTCGCAAAGGCTTTGCCTCTTCAGCTCGCCGCTCGTAGTCCTTGATCACCGCATCGGGCAATGTCCGCACGGTGGTTCTTTGCCCTGCGGAAATCAAAGCTGCTTGAATCATCTTCACGTCGAGCCGCTTTGGAGATACGTTCTGCCTTACGGCTAACGCGGCAGCCGTGCCCGCTGCCTGTCCGGTGCAGACGCTTGGAGTGTTGTATCGTACCGCCGCCCAGGTAACCAGGTCCATGGATACGGACGAGCCGGCTGCCAACAAATTGTCGACTTCGGCAGAAATAAGGCAGCGGAAAGGAATGTCATAGGGCGTAACGTCGTACGCAAATTTGTGCCCGCCATTCGGATAAAAGATGTCTGGCGGCATGTTGCACACCGCTATTGCGTCATCGAATGACTTGACGTGGCGAATGTCGTGCTCCGTCAGAATGTATTCACCTAAAATCCGATGACCATCACGCATGAGCGGCTGTTGCGGCGTCTGCTCGATGACTGCGTCTTCGAATCCGGGCACTTCGGCTTTGAACAGATTGTGCAGTTCGCGCGCCTGCCTTCGAAGATCAATCTCACCGGCTGTCATCGCTTCAACTTCCCAGGGATGCTGCCCCTCCTGCAATGAGTAGCTCGGATTCAAAATCCAGGCACGCCCCCCGATCCGCTCTCGTATGAGGGCGCTATTCCGCAAGAGACGGACTCGGCCGTCAGCCTTTGCTTGGGTAATCAGGTCACGGCCGGCCGAAAACTCGCCCCACTCGGCTTGATGCTTCGCTGCGTACGCGCGGAATCGATCTATATCGATTCCAGATGCGTAGTAGGCGTAGCCGTAGCCCATATGTTGACCTTTGCACTCACCGTCAGCGAACCCTTCCTCACCAATAACCGGTGCGCCAGACTTCCAGGCGATCTCCCCAAGGCCGCTGCAATCAATAACGACTTTTGCAGTGACCGCAAACCGGCCTTGACGACTCTCGACCACAACACCGCGAATCGAATTACCCTCACGGATTGTAGCCACCGCGAATGAGTGAAAAAGGACCTTGACTGCAGCCTCCTTCATCATGTTGTCCAGTAAGTACTTGTAGTACTCACCATCGAAGAAGTGGACTCCTTGCTCGGGCCCCCAGCCAGATCGGTTTACCTTTTCAGGGCAGTCCAGGACGATGCCACCGCCCTTTCCCAATCTTTCGATAATCTCTTGTATGATTCCGCCCTGAATTCGGGGATCCACGAAGGCAAATAGATTCGAGAACGTAAGTGTCTGGTTACCGCCCAGGCAACCGAACCGCTCGAGTAGTATCGTCTTCGCTCCGTGGCGTGCCGAGGCCAATGCAGCGCCAATTCCGGCTGGCCCCCCTCCAACAACGAGCACATCCGCCTCATAAAGCACAGGCGTATCGAATTGCTCGCGTATCGTAGACACAGGCTCACCTCCCATATTCATTGAACGATGCTTCTATCGAATATTTCGTCGACGAGTCACCCGAGGCTCCAAACTTGTACACCGGTTTGAGAGCGCGTCGGCGCTTTGAAAAATCCTTAGCCAGCGTAATCCTTGATCGCAAGCGCTTCCTGGGCCATTCGCTCGTATTGCTTGATGATCCGCTCGGGGACCTCCTTGACGCTCGTTCGCAACCCTTGCGAGCGCAACGTCTCCTGCAATGTCCGGACATTCAGATGTCTCGGGATGACATTCTTCTTCGCGCACAGCGCCGCCGCGGTTCCCGCAGCCTGTCCCGTGCACATGCTCGGGGTGTTATACCGTACGGCCGCCCATGCCTTGAAATCCAGAGAGACAGAGGCACCTGCTGCAAGCAGGTTATCGATCTCGGTCGACACGAGGCAGCGATATGGTATGTCGTAGGGCGTAACGTTGAACTCGAATTCGTGCGTTCCATTGGGCAAGAAGTAGTCGGGCGGCATGTTGCAGACTGTGATCGCATCATCATGTACCTTCACGGTTGTCATGTCGTGTTCGGTCAAGATGTGCTCACCACGGATGCGATGTCCATCCCGGAGCAGAGGTTGAACGGGTGTCTGCTCGATATAGGAATTCTCGAATCCGGGAACGTTCTCCTTCAGCAACTTGTGCAGTGACCAGGCTTGTTTGCGCAGGTCGATTTCACCGGCTGTCATTGCCTCGACTTCCCAAGGATGTTGCCCCGGCTTCAGCGTATAGCCGGGGCTCAGTACCCACACTCGTCCGTTTTCTCGCTCACCCAAGATCACGCTGTTACGCAGCAGGTACAACTCACCTTTTGCCTTTGCCTGCTTGATCAGCTCACGGCCGGAAATATACTGGTTCCATTCCTCCGGGTTCTCCTTCTCGAACGCTCGATATCTCTTTACGTCCAGACCGCCGATGAAGAACGCCCATCCATAGCCCATGTGCTGGCCTTTGTAAGGACCGTCCGGAAAGCCTTCTTCACCAATAACCGGCGCCCCGGATTTCCAGGCGATATCACCGATGCCTGTGCAATCGATTATCACCTTGGCCCGGATCGCGAACCGGCCTTCACGACTTTCAACAATAAGCGCCTTGAGGGTATTACCATCCCGGATCGTGCCGACCGCGAACGAGTGAAAAATAACCTTTACACCCGCTTCTTCCACGATCTTGTCGAGGAAATGCTTGTAATATTCGCCGTCGAAGAAAACAACACCTTGCTTGGGGCCCCAGCCTCCACGGTCCCATTTCTCCGGGATGTCGTGCACAACCCCGCCACCCTTATCTATCCGTTCCGTGATTTCTTTGACAAAGCCACCCTGCAGCTCATTATTGACGAACGCAAAACTGCTGGAGTAAGTGAGAGTTTGCGAGCCACCCAAGCATCCGAAGCGTTCCACCAACAGCGTCTTGGCTCCGTTTCGCGCTGCGCCTAACGCAGCACCGATTCCCCCAGGGCCACCACCGACGACAATTACATCGACTTCGTAGCGAACCGGTATTTGGCGCTCTGGCTCGACAACGTGATTCATTTCACATCTCCCGTCAATAATCGATTTCGAATAAGGAATAGGAAGCGCAGCGGCAGAGGAATCTTCTTCTCATCGCGCGATATCATCAATGATTGGAATCGATGGTGATCGTGCTGAAAAACGGCCGACGCGACCATGAAGAGCTGGCACTTCGCGATCCGACCAAGCGAGCGGCTCACGCTCAACCTGGACAACCCACAGGGTGCGATCATGCGCGGCTTCGGATTCACGACATCCCGAATCCGCCTGAAGGGAGCGGAAAGCCCATGAAAGAGCGGAATTCGCCCGATTCACGGCGCTCGATTGCCGGAATATCCGGTCGGCGGATGAAGAAATCGACGACATCGAGTTGACTCAGCGATTCGGCAGATCAACGCGTGTTGACCAGACCATCTGCAGGCCACAAGGATGCCCAGCACAACAGGCATCCACGATCAAATTTTTTCGTATTGAAGTGTAGCACGTCTATTTGATTTCGCATAGCATCAAAACGAGAGCATATATCTTCTCAAAAAGTTCATTTGGATTCGCTTGGCTTATCGTTGTCCGCCTCTGAACGAGGGTTTTCCCTAGCCATGACCGGCAGACTCCGGCATCGGTCCATGTGCAATGCGCGAGCAGCCTGGCCGCGCAGACCTGATATCGGTCGATGGTTCGATCGGGGGCGATCATCGAGCGGTCTGACGACGCTCCGCTCGACAGGCCGCCTTGTGCGACTGGGGCGTGTTCTAGCCCGCATGGCCTGCGCTGGCGGGCATACACGCGCCGTTGCCTGCCCGGTGAGCGGACATCCAACCTTCGAGCCGTTCCACTTCGCCAGCCTGGAGCCGCAGCCCCAGCTTGGTCCTGCGCCAAACTACGTCCGAAGCCTCACTCGCCCATTCTTCGCGCATCAGGTAGCGCAGCTCAGCTTCGTACAGGCTCGACACGATCACGGGGCCCAGATCCTGCAGGCAACGCGCATCTCCGACGATGCGATCGACCCGTGAGCCGTACGACTGCGCATAGCGCCGCAGAAGCTCCGTTGGCAACCACGGCCACTGCGCTGCCTTTGCCTCGACAAAGCGCGCGAAATCGAGATCCGGGCGCCGGGGCGCGCCGATCGTGGCCGACAAGTCGCCGCCAGGCAGCCGTGCGTCGTGGGTCCAGGCGCCCGCCCGATTGCCGAGCATCGGAGCGAGCAAATCGACCGCCTCCTCGGCGAGCTTGCGGAAGGTTGTGATCTTGCCGCCCCAGACGTTGAGTAGCAGTGCCGGCGATCGATCGAGTTCGAGCCGGTAGTCGCGGGTCACCGACGATGGATCGCCCGACTCGTCGTCGAGCAGTGGGCGCACGCCCGAAAAGCTCCAGACCACGTCCGCGCGCTCGATCGACCGGCGAAAATAGCGCTCGACCGACGCGCGCAGATAGTCGATCTCGTCGACATCGATATGGGCATTGCCCGGATCGGCGTGATGGTCGACGTCGGTCGTGCCGATCAACGTGAAATCCTGCTCGTAGGGAATCGCGAATACGATTCGGCCGTCAGGATTCTGAAACAGGTAGGCCAAGTCGTGGCTGAACAGGCGCGGCACGACAATGTGGCTGCCCTTGACCAGGCGCAGACTGTGCGGGCCGTGTTGGTGCAAGACCTCGTCGAGAAAATGCTTGGCCCAGGGTCCGGTGGCATTTATCAGTGCGCGTGCACTGGTCTCGCTATGCATGCCCTGGCGATCGAGCAGGCGGACGCGCCACCCGCCACCTTCGGGCTTTGCCTCGACGCAGCGGGTGCGAGTCAGGACCATGGCGCCGCGGTCGGCAGCATCGCGCGCGCACAACACCACCAGGCGGGCATCGTCGACGCGGCCGTCGGAGTAAACGAAGGCCCGGCTGAATCCCGGCTTCAGCGGCTCGCCGGCCGGGTGTTCCGCCAGCAGAATCGAGTTGGACGCCGGCAGGATCTCACGCCGAGCCAGGTGATCGTAGAGCCAGATGCCGGCCCGCATTATCCAGACCGGCCGCATCGACGGATCGTGCGGCATCACGAATCGCAGTGGCTGCATGATATGGGGCGCCGAGCGCAGCAGCGACTCGCGCTCGAGCAGCGACTTGCGGACCAGCCGGAATTCGTAACGCTCGAGGTAGCGCAGTCCGCCGTGGATCAGCTTGGTTGAAGCCGACGAGGTGTGCGAGGCGAGATCATCTTGCTCGCACAGCAGTACCGACAGGCCGCGGCCGGCGGCGTCGCGAGCGATGCCCGCGCCGTTGACGCCACCACCGACAACCAGCACGTCATGGTCGAAACGCGCCGGGCCCGGGCCCCGAGGGTTGACGCCTGGATTGCCGGCACTACCGGAAACGTCGAAGCTGCTGGAAGCGTCAGGACGGCCGGAATAGCCGGGACTGGGTCTGAGCATGGTCTGCGCCTGCGCGCCCTTGTCTTGAAAACGGCCCGGCTTCGAACCGAATCGCCTTCAAAATGATTGGGTTGCGAAATGACACGAATTCTATATAGTTCGTATTGCGATAAGATCGAACTATATCGAACCTGAAGAAGGTCTGCAAAACTCGTTCGAAACTGGTCGAATGGATGCGATGATTCGGTTACCGATTTGACAACGAGCAAGAGCCAGCCTCTGACAACCATTGATGTCGCTCAATCCCCGTCAGCAACGCCTGCTCGACGAGGTCGCCCGCGACGGTGCGATTTCGGTCGAGATTCTTGCCAACCGGCTCGAGGTCACCCCGCAAACAGTTCGCCGCGACGTCAGGACGCTGGTCAGCGCCGGGCTGCTGTCGCGCTTTCACGGCGGCGTGGCCGTACCCGACTCGACGACCCGCAACCTCGGCTACGCGCAAAGGCAGGCGCTCAACGCCGACGGCAAGCGCAGGATCGCAATCGAGGTCGCGCGTCGGATTCCCGACGGCAGTTCGCTGATCCTCAACCTCGGCACCACGGTCGAGGAGGCGTCCCGCGCGCTGGTCCATCACGACCGCCTGCGAGTGGTGACGAACAATCCGAACGTTGCTGCGATTCTCGTGCATGCGCCCAATGCCGAGGTGATGCTCGCCGGCGGTCTGGTGCGCGCGCACGACCACGGTATCGTCGGCGAAGCCACGGTCGACTTCGTGCGTCAGTTCAAGGTCGACTTCGCGCTGATCGGGATTTCGGGGATCGAGAGTGATGGCACGCTGCGCGACTTCGACTTTCGCGAAGTCAAAGTCGCGCAACAAATCATCGGCGCAGCACGCGAAGTCTGGCTGCTCGCCGACCATAGCAAGTTCGAGCGCCGAGCGATGGTCGAAGTAGGCCATCTGTCACAGGTCGACGTGCTGGTGACCGATGTGCCGCTGCGCGAGCCTTTCACGTCGCTGCTGCGCGAAACAAGTGTGCGCTGCCTGGTAGCCGGGCAGGTCGACACCGCAGCCGATCCGATAAGCGAGCGTACCGGCGCGGTGGACGGACGCGCATGACCTCACGGAAGCCCACGTGAAATACCTGCTGGCCTTGGATCAGGGCACGTCAAGTTCGCGCAGTATCGTCTTCGATACGAGCGGCGCCATCGTTGCGCAGGCCCAGCGTGAGCTCCATCAGAGCTATCCGCAGCCGGGCAGAGTCGAGCACGATCCGCTCGAGATCTGGAACACTCAGATCGAGACCGCGCGTGAGGCGCTTGCAGTCGCGGGCCTCGAGATCAGTGAAATCGCTGCGCTGGGCATCACGAACCAGCGCGAGACCACGGTGGTCTGGGAGCGCGCCAGCGGCCGACCGATCCATCCGGCCATCGTCTGGCAGGATCGGCGTGGCGAACCGTTGTGCGAGGAGTTGCGCCAGGCTGGCCTTGCACCGACGATCGCGCAGCGCACCGGGTTGGTCATCGATGCCTATTTCTCGGCCACGAAGATCCGCTGGATCCTGGATCACGTACCCGGGGGGCGCCAGGCTGCCGAACGCGGCGAACTCGCTTTCGGCACGGTAGACAGCTGGCTCGTTTGGCAATTGACCGCCGGACGGCTGCACGTGACCGATGTCAGCAACGCCTCGCGCACGATGCTGTACGACATCCGGCGCGGCGCCTGGGATGGCGAACTGCTTGCCGCCTTGCAGATACCCCGTTCGATGCTGCCGACGGTCCATCCGTCCAGCTACCTCTATGGCGAAACGGAAGCCGCGCTATTCGGCGCACCGCTGCTGATCGGCGGGATCGCCGGCGACCAGCAGTCGGCGCTGTTCGGCCAGGCCTGCTTCAATGCCGGCATGGCCAAGAATACCTACGGCACCGGATGCTTCATGCTGATGCACACCGGTGGGAACTTCGAATCGTCGACTCACGGTCTGGTAGCGACCGCAGCCGCCCAACCTTCGAATCTGAGGCAATACGCGCTCGAGGGCAGCGTGTTCATCGGTGGAGCAGTGGTGCAATGGCTCCGCGACGGCTTGCATGCGATCAAGAGTTCGTCCGACGTGGAGGCGCTGGCCGAGTCGGTTCCTGATGCGGGTGGCGTCGTACTCGTGCCGGCCTTCACCGGCTTGGGTGCACCATACTGGCGCCCTGAAGTCAAAGGCGTGATAAGCGGGTTGACCCGTGGCAGCACAATCGCGCACATCGCGCGCGCCGCTCTCGAGTCGATTGCCTTTCAGGTTGCCGCGCTGTTGCAGGCGATGCAGCGCGACGGCGGTTTACCGATCACCGAGTTGCGGGTCGACGGCGGCGCCTGCGTCAACAACCTGTTGATGCAGTTCCAGGCCGATCTACTCGGCATCCCGGTCGTACGACCCGGCATCGTCGAAACCACTGCGCTCGGCGCCGCCTATCTGGCCGGGCTTTCGGCCGGCATCTGGGGCGGCCTGGATGAACTATCGCGGCAGTGGCGTGCCGAGCGCCTTTTCGAGCCGGCGATGGATCGTGCGCATGCCGCTGGCCTGATGCAGGCCTGGGAGCATGCAGTACGACGAACGGTCGCCGACTGATCCGCGCGGCATGGCAACCGTCGCCCGATACACTGTCGCTCGATCACGGCGATTCGTCCGGATCGATGCGCAGTGCATCGATGCCGATCTCGCGCCCCAGGGAAGGTGAACCGATCTCGGGGTTCTCCTCGAGCGCGTCGGGCACAGCGGCAGCGAGCCTCACCCCGCCCCGAGCACCCCCGGCTTGCCGGCCTGCCAGCGCGCATGCTCGGTACCCAGCAGCTGCGCGTGCTCGCGTTCCTCGGCGGCCAGCTCGCGGTAGAGCTGACGCTCGGGCGAGCCTTCCGGCGCCCGGTTGGCGCACTCGGCGAACCAGCTCGCCGCCCGGTTCTCCAGCGCGATGGCGATGCGGAACAGGTTCGACGGATCGGCCGGGCGGTGCTCGACGCCGCCGAAGATCGCCGCGAGCTCGACGCCCACGCCCGCCTGCAGGTCGGGAACCTGCGCGTGATAGCGCCGCGACAGCGTCTCCATGTGCTCGTGCTCCATGGCGGCGAGCGCACCGAAGAGGTCCTTCATGAGCGGATCCTGGCTCTCGATGGCGGCGCGCCGGTAGAACGCCTGGCCGCCGAGCTCGATCTCGAACGCCTTGCGGATGCCCTCGAGCGCCGCGGCGCCCTCCAGGCGGGGCGGCGCATCGACGATCTCGAGGCCGCCGCCGCAGTGCGGGCAGCGGCCGTAGGGAAAGGCGAACCCCTCGCTGACCTTGGCGCACTGCGTGCAGCGCCACTGCAGGACGGCATCGGCACAGCAGATGTAGACCCCGTCGTCGGCGTCGTCGAGGGGGCGGTGGCATTTCGGGCACTGCATGGCGCGCTCCTCAGTTCGGTGCCGTCGCGGCGAGCGGGATGGGCGGCACGAAGGCCTCGATGTCCTCCATTGTGACCGGCCAGCGGCGCGGCCGGCCCTGCAGCCAGGTCGCGATGGCGCGTGCCGCGCGGCGGCCGGCGCTCATCGCCAGGATCACGGTGGCCCCGCCGGTGACGATGTCGCCGCCGGCGAACACGCCGGGCAGGTTGGTCGCCTGGGTACGTTCGTCGGCCACGATGTAGCCCCACTTGTTCAGCGCCAGGCCCTGGGTGGCCTGGCCGACGATGGGGTTGGCCTTGGTGCCCAGCGCGTAGATCACGGTGTCGCACTCCCATTCGACGAACTCGCCCAGCGGCACCGGCGAGCGCCGCCCGCGCTCGTCGGGTTCGCCCAGCGCCATCTTCTGCACCCGGATGCCGCGCACGTCGCCCTCGTCGTCGAGCAGGATCTCCACCGGCGCGTGCAGGAAGCTGAACTCGATGCCCTCCTCCCTGGCATGGCGCAGCTCCTCCACGCGCGCCGGCGCCTCGGCCTCCGAGCGGCGATAGACGCAGCGCACGTGCGCCGCGCCCACGCGCTTGGCCACGCGCAGGCAGTCCATGGCGGTGTTGCCGGCGCCGATGACCACCACGCTCTCGCCCAGGCTGACGGGCGTGTCGTGGTAGGGGAACTCGTCGCCGCCCATCAGGTTCACGCGGGTGAGGAACTCGTTGGCCGAATAGACCTGCCCGGCGAACTCGCCGGGGATGCCCAGGAAGGCCGGCGCGCCGGCCCCGGCGGCGATGAACACCGCGTCGAAGCCCATCTTCTCGACGAGTTGCGGCACGGCGAAGGTCTTGCCGATCACCTTGTTGGTCTCGAAGCGCACGCCGCAGTCCTTCAGGCGCTGGACTTCGCGGTCGATGATGTCGCGCGGCAGCCGGAACGACGGGATGCCGTAGCGCAACACGCCGCCCACCACGTGCAGCGCCTCGTAGACGGTGACCTCGGCGCCGTACTTGACCAGGTCGGCCGCGGCGGCGAGCCCGCCCGGCCCGGAGCCGACGATCGCGACGTTGCCCAGCGTGGTCTCGAAGCACGGCGGCTCCGCCCTGTGCGGCCGCGCGTTGTCGCCGACGAAGCGCTCGAGCCGGCCGATCGCCACCGGCTCCATCTTGGCCTTGACGAGCACGCACTGCGCCTCGCACTGGCTCTCCTGCGGACAGACGCGCCCGCACACCGACGGGAAGATGCTCGACTCGTGGATCGCGCCGACGGCGCCCTCGAGGTCGCGCACCATCAGGTGGCGGATGAAGCGCGGGATATCGATGCTGACCGGACAGCCGTCGATGCAGGTGGGCTTGAGGCACTGGATGCAGCGCTCGGCCTCGCGCAGCGCCGCGGCCCAGTTGTAGCCGAGGTTCACCTCGGCGAAGCTCTGCGAACGCTCGACGGGATCGCGCTCGGGCATCTTGACCTGGTGGCGCTCCAACGTCGAGAACTTCTTGTAGGTGCGCTTGCCCTCCACGAACAGCTTCTGCTCGATGCTGCAGACATGGGCCACATCCTCGTTGGCCACCGCCTCCTGCTTGCGAAAGCGCTTCTGCCGCGCGTGCAGCTCCTTGAAATCGACCTGGTGGCCGTCGAAGTCGGGGCCGTCGACGCATGCGAACTTCACCTCGCCGCCCACGGTGACGCGACACGAGCCGCACATGCCGGTGCCGTCGACCATGATGGTGTTGAGCGACACCATGGTCTTGACGCCGTACGGCCGCGTGGTGTCGGTACAGGCGTGCATCATCGGCATCGGGCCGATCGCCACCACCAGATCGGGCTCGTCGCGCTCGAGCACGTCCGCGAGCGCGGCGGTGACGAAGCCGGGCCGTCCGGTGCTGCCGTCGTCGGTGCACACGATCAGCTCGTCGGCATACTCGGCCAGCTTGTCGGCCCAGAACACCAGGTCCTTGTTGCGAAAGCCGACGATGCAGGTGGTGCGGTTGCCGGCCTGCTTGAACGCGCGCAGCTGCGGGAAGATCGGCGCGACCCCGAGCCCGCCGCCCACCAGCACCACGTGGCCGACCTGCTCGATGTGTTGCGGCAGACCGAGCGGGCCGACGAAGTCGTCGAAGTCGTCGCCCTCGGCGTAGTTGTCGCGCATCTCGCGGGTGGTCTTGCCGAGCGCCTGCACCACCACCGTCACCGTGCCGCGCCCGCGATCGTAGTCGGCCACGGTGAGAGGAATGCGTTCGCCGCCCTCGGACAGGCGCAGCATCACGAAATGTCCCGGCTCGGCGGCCATCGCCACGTCCTGTGCGCGGACCTCCCACAGAAAGGAGTTCTCCGAAAAGACCTCGCGGCGAACGATCGTGTACATCGGGGAGCTCCGGTCCGTAGGCGTCGGGGGGCCATTGTGCATGATCGGCCGGCGTGCGGAGCATCTTTCGAGCGCATCGGCGCGCGACGTCGCGCGCCTCGCCGCAGCCCTCCATTGCCCCGCCCGTGCCGAAACGAATCTCGTTCGAATATGCCGCGGCACGCGCACCCCGCTTCCGTGGCCCACGAGCCTGTCACGCTGCCCCGTGCGCGGCTGATAGACTGGATTGCTCCGCGCGCGCCGACCGGCTCGCGCCTGGCGCCTCCGCCCCCGGAGGTACCAGCCTCTTTCACGAGCCTCGTCCGCCTCCCATGACCGCTCCCGTTTCCAAGGCCGGCAACCTGTTCGTCGTCGCCGCACCCTCCGGCGCCGGAAAGACCTCCCTGGTGCGCGCGCTCCTGGCCGAACGTCCGACCATGCAGCTGTCGGTGTCGTTCACCACCCGCCCCCCGCGCCCGGGCGAAGTCGACGGCCGCGACTACGTGTTCGTCGACGCGGCCGATTTCACGCGCCGCCGCGAAGCCGGCGAGTTCCTCGAATGGGCCGAGGTGCACGGCAACCTGTACGCCACCTCGCGGGCCTGGATCGAGGACCGCATGGCCGCCGGCGTCGATATCGTGCTCGAGATCGACTGGCAGGGCGCGGTCCAGGTGCAGCGGCTGTTCGCCGACGCGGTGGGCATCTTCGTCGTTCCGCCGTCGATCGATGCGCTGCGGGAGCGCCTGATGCAGCGCGGCCAGGACAGCACCGAGGTGATCGAGCGCCGCGTCGAAGCCGCCGAGGCCGAATTGAAGCAGGCTCATCGCTTTCAATATGTTATTATTAATCAAGAGTTTGCAAGTGCGTTGGGCGATCTGCGCACGATCGTCGAAGCCGCCCGGCTGCGCTTTTCCAAACAGCATGCCCGGCATCCGGCCACGTTCGCCGCGCTGGGCATCCCGAACCGAAGACAGGTGTGAAATGGCCCGCATTACCGTCGAAGACGCCCTGAAGCAGATCCCCAACCGTTTCGAGCTGGCGCTCGCCGCCACCTACCGCGCGCGCATGCTGGCCCAGGGGCACACGCCCAAGGTCGAATCCAAGGACAAGCCCACCGTCACCGCCCTGCGCGAAATCGCCGCGGGCAAGGTCGGCGCCGAGATGCTCCGACGCGTCCCCACCTGATACGCTCCCGGCCGGGCCTCGCCCGGCCGCCGCGGATGCCGCGATGAACATTCCGCCGACCGCCGTCACACCCCCGAAGCGCGGGCGCCGGCGAGTCGCGGCCGGGACGGCGCAGCCCGGCGATGCGACCGGCAAACCGCGCGCGGCGCGCGGCGCCGCTTCCCCGAATGCCGCCGCGCCGGGCGGCAGCGGCTTCGCGGCGGTGGCCGACGAACGCCAGGTCGCCTCGCTGGCCACCCTCACCCGCCAGGCCGGCTCCTACCTGTCCGAAGACGACCTGCGCCGCATCCGCGAGGCCTACCGCTTCAGCGACGAAGCGCACCTCGGGCAGTTCCGCTCCAGCGGCGAGCCCTACATCTCGCACCCGATCGCGGTCGCCGAGATCCTGTGCAACTGGAAGCTCGACGCCGATTCGCTGATGGCCGCGCTGCTGCACGACGTCATCGAAGACACCGCCGTGGGCAAGCAGGTGCTCGTCGAGCGCTTCGGCCTGCACGTGGCCGAGCTGGTCGACGGCCTGTCCAAGCTCGAGCGCGTCGAGTTCGCCTCCAAGGAGCAGCAGCAGGCCGAGAGCTTCCGCAAGATGCTGCTGGCGATGGCGCGCGACGTGCGCGTCATCCTGATCAAGCTCGCCGACCGCCTGCACAACATGCAGACGCTCGATGCCGTGCCGCCCGACAAGCAGCTGCGCATCGCCCACGAAACGCTCGACATCTACGCGCCCATCGCCAACCGGCTCGGCCTGCACGAGCTGTTCCGGGTGCTGGTCGATCTGTCGTTCCGCACCCTGCACCCGTTTCGCTACCGCACCCTGCAGAAGGCGGTGCAGGCCGCGCGCGGCAACCGCCGCGAGGTCATCGGCAAGATCCTCGAGGCGGTGCAGAAGACGCTGCCCGAGGCAGGCCTGAGCGCCGAGGTGTTCGGCCGCGAGAAGACGCTCTACGCCATCTACAGCAAGATGCGCGACAAGCGGCTGTCCTTCTCCCAGGTGCTCGACATCTACGGCTTTCGCGTGCTGGTCGACACCGTGCCCCAGTGCTATCTCGCACTGGGCGCGCTGCACGCCACCTACAAACCGGTGCCGGGCCGCTTCAAGGACTACATCGCGATTCCCAAGATCAACGGCTACCAGTCGCTGCACACCACGCTGGTGGGCCCCTTCGGCACGCCGGTGGAGTTCCAGATCCGCACCCGCGAGATGCAGCGCGTCGCCCAGGCCGGCGTGGCGGCGCACTGGCTGTACAAGGCGGAGAAGGAAAGCTTCACCGACCTGCAGAAGCGCACCCACGAATGGCTGCAGTCGCTGCTCGACATCCAGAGCCAGACCGGCGACTCGCTCGAGTTCATCGAGCACGTCAAGGTCGACCTGTTCCCCGACGCCGTCTACGTGTTCACGCCGCGCGGGCAGATCCGCGCCATGCCGCGCGGGGCCACCATCATCGATTTCGCCTACAGCGTGCACACCGACATCGGCGACCAGGCGGTGGCCGCGCGGGTGAACCAGAAGCCGGTGCCGCTGCGCACCGAGCTGCAGAACGGCGACGTAGTCGAGGTCGTCACCGATCCGCGCTCCAAGGCCAACCCGAACTGGCTGAGCTTCGTGCGCACGGGCAAGGCGCGCGCCGGCATCCGCCAGTGCCTGAAGACCCTGAAGTACAAGGAATCGGTGGAGCTGGGCCGCCGCCTGCTGGTGCAGGCCCTGGGCACTCTGCGCATCGACATGGACGCGCTCGAGACCGCCGCCCTCGACCGCGGCGCGCGTGACGCGGGCGCCAAGGGCATCGAGGAGCTGTACGCCGACATCGGCCTGGGCAAGCGCCTGGCGCCGGTCATCGCGCGCACCATCGCGCTGCAGTTCTCCGGCAAGCCCAGCGGGGCCACGCTCATCCTGCCGCGGCCCGCCCCGATGACGATCAACGGCACCGAGGGCGCAGCGGTCACCTATTCGCCGTGCTGCCACCCGCTGCCCGGCGACGAGATCATCGGGCACCTGCGCGGCGGCCACGGCCTGTTCGTGCACCGCGCCGAATGCAAGGTGGCCCGGCGCCAGCGCGCCAAGGACGCCGAACGCTGGATCGACGTCGACTGGGGCGAGGAGGTGGCCGGCCAGTTCCGCACCGAGATCGAGGTGCAGGTGCGCAACGATCGCGGCGTGCTCGGCAAGGTCGCCGCCGAGATCTCGGCCAGCGAGGCGAACATCGTGCACGTGGCCATGGACGAGGAGGCCACCGAGTCGGCCACGATGCGCTTCGCGCTCGAGGTGCGCGACCGGGTCCACCTCGCCCAGGTGATGCGCAACCTGCGCCACCTCTCGGAAGTGTCGCGCATCACCCGTAACTGACCGACAGCACCTCCAGCTCGTCCATGCCGGCCGGCGTGCGCAGCGACACCACGTCGCCCTCGCGCGCCTTGAGCAGCGCCCTGGCCACGGGCGAGATCCAGCTCACGCAGCCGCCGGCCGGATCCACCTCGTCGACGCCCACGATGCGCACCGTCTCCTCGCGCTCGCCGTTGCGCAGGTAGGTCACCGTGGCGCCGAAGAACACCTGGTCGAGGCGCTCCTGGCGCGAGATGTCGACCACCTCGGCGGCGTCGAGCCGGCGCGTGAGGAAACGGATGCGCCGGTCGATCTCGCGCAGCCGCTTCTTGCCGTAGATGTAGTCGCCGTTCTCCGAGCGGTCGCCGTTGGAGGCCGCCCACGACACCACGCGCACCACCTCCGGACGTTCGGCGTCGATGAGCTGCAGCAGCTCGGCCTGCAGCCGCTCGTAGCCCTGCCGGGTGATGTAGTTGCGGGTGCCGGCGGCCTGCTTCGCCGCCTCGTCGGCGGCCTCGCGCCCGGGCATCTCGTCGTCGTCGTCCCCGGCCGCGTCGTCCCTGATGAATGCCTTGCTCATCGTCGCGTATTCACCCACATCGCAAGCCGTGCGCTCGCGCCGGCCGGCCGCTCGTCCGTGAAGCAGTTCCTCGCCGCGGCCGGCCGATACGATGGACCATACCTCAAACCCGCGTCGACGTCGCCCAGAGCAGAGTTCCAGTCACGCCGCCCAACCGGAGCGTCCGCCATGCCCCACCGCCGCCTGCTCAGACGCTATCTGGCCCTCGTGCATCACGCCGAGGCCGTGCTGGAGGCTTCCCTGGGCGAGGCCAGGGGCCCCGCACCCGCGGAAGCGGTGGCCGTGATCGAGGACCTAGTGGTCGAGCTGCGGCCCAAGGTCGGCCGGATGCAGGCGCGGCTGCCCGAGCCGGCCGACATCCGCACCCAGCTGGCCGGCTGGGTTCATTGAGGCGCGACGGCCAGGCTTTTCCGCTCCCGGCTTTCCGTCTCAGCTTCCCGCGACCGCCATCTCGCCGATCAGCACCGAGCCGCTGCGCTTGGTGCCGCGGGTGATCGCATCGGCGCCGATCGCGGCGATGCCCCGGAACATCTCGCGCAGGTTGCCGGCGATGGTGATCTCCTCCACCGGATACTGGATGCGGCCGTTCTCGACCCAGAAGCCGCTCGCGCCGCGCGAGTAGTCGCCGGTCACGTAGTTCACGCCCTGACCCATCAGGTCGGTGACGAAAAGCCCCGTGCCCAGCCTGCCCAGCATCGCCTCGAGCGTATCGCCGCGCTGCGTCGCGCGGCTGGCCAGCGACAGGTTGTGCGAGCCGCCGGCGTTGCCGGTGGTCTTCATGCCGAGCTTGCGCGCCGAGTAGGTCGAGAGGAAATAGCCCTCGAGGACGCCGGCGCGCACCACGTGGCGCCGGCGGGTGGCCACGCCCTCGCTGTCGAAGGCCGCGCTGCCCATCTCGCCCGGGCGATGCGGGTCCTCGATCACGTCGACGTGCTCCGGAAACAGCTTCTCGCCGAGCGCATCCACCAGGAAGCTGGCCCGTCGGTACAGCGCGCCGCCGCTGACCGCCTGCACCAGGTGCCCGAGCAGCCCGCATGCCAGGGGCGCTTCGAACAGCACCGGCACCCGGCGCGTACCCAGGCGCCGCGCGCCCAGCCGGGCCAGCGCGCGCTCGGCCGCATAGCGCCCGAGGGCCTGCGGATCGGCCAGCCGCGCCGGGTCGCAGTGCGACGAGTACCAGTCGTCGCGCTGCATCTCGCCGCGGTGCCGGGCGATCGGGGCGCAGGCGATCGAGTGCCGGCTGTAGCGGTAGCCGCCCACGAACCCGAGGCTGTTGGCGGCGATGAAGTGGCCGTGGCTCACCGACACCGAGGCGCCGTCGGAGTTGGCGATCGCCGGCGAAGTGTCGAAGGCCGCGCGCTCGGCGCGCTGCGCGATCGCCACCGCCTCGTCGACGGTGATCGGCCACTCGTGGAACACCTTCAGGTCGGGCTGCTCGGTGGCGAGCGTGTCGCGATCGGGCAGCCCGGCGCACGGATCCTCGGCGGTGAAGCGCGCGATCTCCCAGGCCGCCTTCACCGTCTCGCGCAGGGCCGACGGCGCGAAGTCGGTGGAGCTGGCATTGCCGCGGCGCTGGCCGACGTACACCGTCACGCCCAGCCCCTTGTCGCGGTTCTGCTCGATGGTCTCGATGCGCCCCTTGCGCACGTTCACCGACAGGCCGCTGTTCTCGGAGATGTCGACCGCGGCGTCGGTGGCGCCGAACTCGCGCGCGAACCCGAGCACCGCCGCGGCGATCTCGCGCAGCCTGGACTCCTCGTACTCGAACATCGGCATCGCTCGGGCTTCTCCGGATCGTCGCGCGTGGGCAGCGCGGTATCATAGCAGTGCCGTATCCTTCGCCCTGCCATGCGTTCCCGAGCCCACGATTCCCGCACCGAGCATCGCGTGCACGGCCAGGCGCCTGCGCAGCCGCGCGAAGACGCGGTACGCGAAGCACCGAGCAAGTCGCAATTGAAGCGCGACATGCTCGCCCTGCAGGCGCTCGGCGAGCGCCTCCTGCCGCTGCCCGACGAGCGCCTGCAGCAACTGCCGGTCCCCCCCGAGCTCATCGAGGCGGTACGCCTGGCGCGCGGGATCCGCGCCCGCGAGGGCCTCCGCCGCCAGCTCCAGTACGTCGGCCGCCTGATGCGCGAGGTCGATGCGCAGGCGCTGCGCGCCGCGCTCGACGACGAGACGCGCGAGCAGCGCCTCGCCACCGCCGTCATGCACGAGGCCGAACGCTGGCGCGAGCGCCTCCTCGCCGATGACCGGGCCCTCGCGGACTGGCTCGAACGACACCCCGGCACCCGCGACGGCGTCGGCCCGCTGGTGCCGCGCGCGCGCCGCGAGCTCGCCGCCGGCGCGCCGGGGCGCGCCTATCGCGAGCTGTACCGCGCCCTGCGCGAGCGCCTCGCCGAACGTGCCTGAAACCCTGCCCGGGAAACCGCCGATGACTTCCCCCACCCCCACCGTGCGCATCGGGCTCGTCTCGATCAGCGACCGCGCCTCCCGCGGCGTCTACCAGGACCAGGGCGTCCCCGCCCTGCAGGAATGGCTCGCCTCGGCGCTGGCCACGCCCTTCGAGGCGGTGGTGCGACTGATCCCCGACGAGCGCGCCGAGATCGAGCGCATCCTCGTCGAGCTGGTCGACCGCGAAGCCTGCTGCCTGGTGCTGACCACCGGCGGCACCGGCCCCGCCCCGCGCGACGTCACGCCCGAGGCCACGCTCGCCGTCGGCGATCGCGAGATGCCCGGCTTCGGCGAGCAGATGCGCCAGATCAGCCTGAATTTCGTGCCCACCGCGATCCTCTCGCGCCAGGTCGCCGTCGTGCGCGGCCGCGCCCTGATCGTCAACCTGCCCGGTCAGCCCAGGTCGATCCGCGAGACGCTCGAAGGCCTGAAAGACCCCGACGGGCGCCAGAAGGTGCACGGCATCTTCGCCGCCGTGCCCTACTGCCTCGACCTGATCGGCGCGCCCTACCTCGAGACGCGCGACGCCGTGTGCAAGGCGTTCCGCCCCAAGTCCGCGCAGCGCAGCACCAACGCCGCCGGTTGAGCCGCACCCGGCGAAGCCGGGGAGCAGCCTCCGCAGGCCGACGGGCTTGCCGCGCCGTATGTTCCTGTGGAGCCCGGCCGCGCCCGGCTCAGCGCCGCCGCGCCTGCATCACGCCGGACACCTCCCGCACTGCCGCCAGCGTCCTTCCCAGCTGCGTCGCATCCGGCACCTCCACGGTGAAGCGCATGCTGGCGATCTGCTGGCGCGTCAGCGTCGTTACCCCCACCACGTTCAGCCGGTCGCGCGCGAAGATCTCCGTGATGTCGCGCAGCAGCCCCGGGCGGTCGGCCGCACGCACCTCCACGTCGGCCGGAAAGCGCCGCGTGCCATTGCCGGCGCCGTGCAGCGCCTCCTCGCCCCAGGTGGTCTCGATCACCCGTTCCGGCGCCTGGTCGGCCATGCGCGCGAAGGTGGCGCAGCCTTCCCGGTGCACCGATACGCCATGCCCCTTGGTGACGAAGCCGACGATCTCGTCCGGCGGCACCGGGCGGCAGCAGCGCGCCAGCTGCGTCATGAGCGAATCGATGCCGACCACCAGCACGCCGTCGCCGCGCCCGCCTGCCGGACGCACCCGCCTGCGCGTAGGGACCAGCACCGCCTCGTTCGCCGGCTCGCCCCCCGCCGTGCCGGCACCGGCCGCTGCCGCGCCCGACCCACGCGCCGCCGCGGGCGGGCGGCGCACCGCCTCCTCGAGCTGGCGCGCTCCGATCTCCTCGCGCGCCACGGCCACGAACATCGACTGCACGGTGTCGAACCCGAGCCGGCGCGCCAGCTCCTCGAAGGCGAGCGCCGTGCGGCCCTCGCGCTGCAAGGTACGCTCGACGCGCTCGCGCCCCGTGGCCGTATCGCGCTCGAGCTCCAGCGCGTTGAACCACTGGCGCACCTTGGCGCGCGTGCGCGCGCTGCGCACGTAGCCGAGCTGCGGATTGAGCCAGTCGCGCGACGGCCCCTCGTGCCCGGTCTCCTTGGCGGCCACGATCTCCACGGTCTGCCCGTTCTGCAACGGCGTGGTGAGCGGCACCATCTGTCCGTCGACTCGCGCGCCGCGGCAGCGATGCCCGAGGCTGGTGTGCACGTGGTAGGCGAAATCGATCGGGGTGGCGCCCATCGGCAGCTCGATCACGCGCGCCTGCGGCGTCAGCACGTAGATGCGCTCCTCGACCGGCAGCCCGCCGGCAGCCGCCTCGCCGCTGCCCAGCGCCTGCCCCACTTCGCGCTGCCAGGCCAGCAGCTGACGCATCCAGGCGATCTGGTCGTCGTAGCCGGCCTCGGCGCGGGCGGCGCGCGCCGCCGCGGCCGCGCCCGAGCCGCGCTCCTTGTAGCGCCAGTGCGAGGCCACGCCGTATTCGGCGAAACGATGCATCTCGCGGGTACGGATCTGCACCTCGAGCGGACGCCCGTCGTCGGCCAGCACCACGGTGTGCAGCGACCGGTATCCGTTGGGCTTGGGCCGAGCGATGTAGTCGTCGAACTCCTGCGGCACCTGGGTCCACATGCCGTGGATCACGCCCAGCGCCGCATAGCATTGCGCCACCGTGTCGACGATCACCCGCAGGCCGCGCAGGTCGCTGATGTCCTCCAGCGCGCGCTGCTTGCTGCGCATCTTGTTGTAGATGCTGTACAGGTGCTTGGGCCGGCCGCTGATCTCGGCCGTCACGCCGGCGCCCGCCAGGGCCTGGCGCACGCGTCCGATGGCCGCCTCGACGAAGGCCTCGCGCTCGACGCGGCGTTCCTCGAGCTGGGCCGCGAGCCGCCGGTAGGTATCGGGATCGACGAAGCGGAAGGCGAGATCCTCGAGCTCCCACTTCAGCTGCCACAGGCCCAGCCGGTTCGCCAGCGGCGCCAGCACCTCGAGGGTCTCGCGCGCGATGGCCGCATCGGGGGCGCGCCGCTGCGCCGCGTGATGGCGTAGCGTACGCAGACGCGAAGCCAGCCTGAGCAGCACCACCCGGATGTCGCTGGCCATCGCCAGCAGCATGCGCCGCAGCGTTTCGGCCTGCCCATCGACCTCGGAGCCGGGGGCCGAATGCAGCTCGCGCAGGCGCTGGATCTGGCGCATGCCCTCGACCAGCCGCGCAACCTCGGCACCGAAACGGGCCTCGATCTCGCGCAGCGGCATGTGCTCGGCCGGCGCAATCAGGGCTGTGGCCACCTGCGAGGCCACGTCGGCATCGATCGTGCGCAGGATGTCGATGGTCCCGCGCGCGTGCTCGAGATGCGCTTCGCCGCTGCGCCCGACCGCCTCGCCGACGCGCTCGGCCGCCCAGGCCAGCGCCTCGGCCACGGCGTCAGCCGGCCCCGCGCCGGCGCCCGCCGCGGCGATGCCCGCCGGCACCGCACCCGCCGTCGACGGGCTCCCCGATGACGCCGCACCGGGCAACCGCTCCCTCTTCATGGCCTGTATCCTGCCGCTTCGTCCCGATCATCGGGCCGCCACACCGCTCACACTTGCCCGGCGCCCCGACTGTTCCGATTATAGGCATCGGCAACGCTCGCGATGCTCCCCGAACCCACGATGCTGCGAAAACTCCTGGGCCTGTCCCGTACCGAACCGATCGACGCCGAACGCTGGCGCCGCATCACCGCCGGCCTGCCGTTCCTTGGACACCTCGACCGCGCCCAGAGCGAGCGGCTCAAGACGCAATGCGAGGCGTTCCTGGCCGGAAAGCAGTTCAGCGGCGCGGCCGGCTTCGAGGTCGACGACGACGTGCGCGTGGCCATCGCGATCCAGGCCTGCCTGCCCACCCTCGAGCTCCACCTGCGCAGCCACCTCGACTTCGTCGAGATCGTGGTCTACCCCGACCGGTTCATCGTGCCGCGCCGGCAGACGGACGAAGCCGGCGTGGTGCACGAATCCGACGACGAGCTTGCCGGCGAGGCGATGCACGGCGGCCCGGTGGTGCTCTCGTGGCCCGACGCCGACCCGGCCTCCGCGCGCATCGGCTTCAACGTGGTGATCCACGAGTTCGCGCACAAGCTCGACCTGCTCGACGGCGAGGCCGACGGCGCGCCGCCCATGCCCGCGGCGCTGCGCGACCGCTGGGCACGCACCATGGGCAGCGCCTACGACGATTTCTGCCGGCGCCTGGAGCGCGTCGAGGCGTCGATCCCCCGCCACATCGATCCCGAGTCCTCGGCCGCCGACCGCTGGTACGAACGGCTGCCCCTGGATCCGTACGCCGCCACCGATCCCGGCGAGTTCTTCGCGGTGGTGACCGAGGCGTTCTTCACCGACCCGGTGACCCTGCACGAGGCATACCCGGCACTGTACGAACTTTTACGCGAATACTTCCGCCAAGACCCCTCGAAGGCCGCAAGCACAAATCGATTTTCCGAGTAATTTGCTGGGAGTATGACGCTTGCGGCGGCGTGCACAGGTCATCGAGTGCCGAGCCTCCTCGCGAAGATGCGCGCCGGGCGAGATTCGCCTATCCTTGGCCCTCCGGGATGTCCGGTCACGGTGCAGCGGCAACGCCAACGACGCCTCGTGCGTTTTGTCATAACGCCTTCGCGGCCCGCCATGCAGCATTGGACGGTTGCACCGTCTCCCGGCCACGGATCCAACCCATGATCAGGCTGTTCAATCACTACCTGTCGCTTCGCGTCCTGCTGCTGACGCTGATCGAGGCGATGGTCCTGTTCCAGTCGATGGTTCTCGGCTTCGAGATCCGCTTCCTGGACCAGTCGCTGCCGCTGCCGGTGCTCGAGGCCGGCCTGTTCACGGCGGTCATGCTGCTGATGATGACCGGCCTGGGCCTGTACGACACGCAGGCCGAGCCGTTCCGCACCACCGTCCAGCGGCTCATCGTCGCCTACAGCCTCTCGCTGATGGTGATGAGCGTGGTCTTCTACCTCTTCCCCGACACCTACGTCGGGCGCGGAGTATTCGCCGTCACCTCGGTGTTCGCAGTGGCCGGCGTGCTGGTGATCCGCGTGATGTTCTTCCGCGTCACCGATATCGGGCTGCCCAAGCGCCGCGTGATGGTGCTCGGCAACGGCGAGGATGCCGAGCAGACCATCCGCTTCCTGCACGACGGCGGGCGCGGCCGCACCATCCAGTACGCCGGGCTGTATCCGGTGGTGGCCGAGCGCGACACGCCCGAGGGCGAGCGCCGCTTCGACCACGAGCATCTCCTGCGCACCGTCAAGGACCTGCGCGTCTCGGAGATCGTGCTCGCGGTGCGCGAGCGCCGCGGCGGCGTGCTGCCGCTGCGCCAGCTGCTCGACTGCAAGCTCAAGGGCGTGCGGGTGATGGACCTCACCTCGTTCTACGAGCGCGAGATGGGCGTGCTCAAGATCGACAACCTGCGCGCCAGCTGGCTGATCTTCAGCCAGGGCTTCGAGCAGGGGCTGCTGCGCGACATGATCAAGCGCTCGTTCGACGTCGCGGTGAGCCTGATCCTGCTCACGCTGGCGCTGCCCGTGCTGCTGCTGGCGATACTGGCCGTCGTCCTGGAGAGCGGCAGGCCGGTGTTCTACCGCCAGGAGCGGGTCGGCCAGGGTGGCCGGCCGTTCACGATCATGAAGCTGCGCACCATGGTGCAGGATGCCGAGAAGGACGGCCAGCCGCGCTGGGCCGGCCAGAACGATGCACGCATCACGGTCGTGGGCCGCATCCTGCGGCGCACCCGCATCGACGAGCTGCCGCAGCTCTTCAACGTGCTGCGCGGCGACATGAGCTTCGTGGGCCCGCGCCCGGAACGGCCGTTCTTCGTGCGTCATCTCCTCGAAGACATCCCCTATTACGACGTGCGCCACAGCGTCAAGCCCGGCATCACCGGCTGGTCGCAGGTGCGCTATCCGTACGGTGCTTCGGTGGAAGACTCGCTCGCCAAGCTGCAGTACGACCTCTACTACGTGAAGAACCATTCCCTGTTCCTCGACCTGTTGATCCTCGTCGATACGGTGCAGGTGGTGCTGCTGGGCAAGGGGGCGCGGTAACGCGCGATGGATCCGCGCGCGCTGGGCATCGCCGGCTTCGCGGCCGCCGCCGCCGCGTGGCTGCTTCTGGCCGGGCTGCTCATGGCCAGGGGCACCGGAGGCCGCCACGGCCGCCTGCTGCTGGCCGCGATGCTGATGCAGGTCGCCTGGGCGGGCACGATGGCGCTCGCCCTGGTGCCGATCGGCGCGGCAGTGGTGGGCGCGGGCATCGCCGAGGCCTTGCGCAGCCTGGCCTGGGTGGTCTTCCTGCTGCAGCTCATTCCGGCCGAGGCGCGAGGCGTCGCCGGCGCCGACGAATCCAGCGAACGCAACCGCCTGGTCGCGCTGGTCGCGGTGGTGGCGCTGGCGGCCGCCTCGATCGCCGTCGACTTCCTCGGCGCCGGCCTGCACCTGGTCTTCGGGACCAAGACGCTGCTGGCGGTCGCCGGCCTGGTCGGCCTCGAGCAGGTCTACCGCAATACGCCGAACGCGCGCCGCTGGGCGCTGAAGTTCATGGCCATCGCCCTGGCGGCGATGTTCGGCTTCGACCTGCTCATGTACAGCGATGCGATGCTCTACGCGCGCATGAACGGTGCGTGGTGGATCAGCCGCGGCTTCGCCAACGCACTGCTGGTGCCCCTGATGGCGGTGACCGTGGCGCGCAACCCGCAATGGAAGCTCGACATCAGCGTGTCGCGCCACGTGGTGTTCCATTCGGCCGCGCTGTTCGGCGCCGGAGCCTACCTGGTGCTGGTGGCCGCCGGCGGCTACTACATCCGTTACTTCGGCGGGGCGTGGGGCGAGATCGCGCAGGCGCTGGTGGTGTTCGGCGCGGTGGTCGGCCTGCTGGTGGTGCTGATGTCCGGCTCGATCCGGGCGCGGCTGCGCGTGTTCCTGTCCAAGCACTTCTTTTCGTACCGCTTCGACTATCGCGACGAATGGCTGCGGCTCGCCCGCACGCTCGCCGAGGGCGACAGCGCCGAGGGTGACGCCCAGGACCTGCCGAGCCGTGCCGTGCGCGCCCTGCTGCGGCCGGTGGAGAGCCCGGGCGGCGGCCTGTGGCTGCGCGAAGGCGACGCCTACTGCTTCGCCGCCGGCGTGCGGCATCGCGGCGCGCGGCCGTCTGTCCCCGCCGATGCCCCGCTGGTGGCCTTCCTGCGCGATCGCGACTGGGTGATCGAGATCGACGAATGGCGCGCGCACCCCGAGCGCTACGACGGCCTGCCCATCCCGACGGAGCTGCATGCCCAGGGCGAAGCCTGGATGATCGTGCCCCTGCCGCTCGGCGCCGAACTGCTCGGCTTCATGGTGCTGGCGCGCCCGCTGGCGCCGCTGGTGGTCGACTGGGAGGTGCGCGATCTCCTCAAGACGGCGGGCCGCCAGGCCGCCAGCTACCTCGGCGTGCAGCGCGCGGTCGAGGAGCTGGTGCAGGCGCGCCAGTTCGAATCGTTCAACCGCATGTCGGCCTTCGTCGTGCACGACCTGAAGAACCTGGTCGCGCAGCTCGGCCTGATGACGAAAAATGCGCAGCGCCACCGCGACAACCCCGAATTCCAGGCCGACATGCTGGCCACCGTCGAAAACGTCATGGAACGGATGCAGGGACTTCTGCTCCAATTGCGTGCCGGCGCGCGCCCCGTCGAGCAGCCTGTGGCCGTGCCCCTGGCCGACGCCCTGGCGCAGGCGGTGGCGATCAAGCGCGGACTGCGTCCCGAGCCCTCGATCGAGCTCGACGATGCGGTGGCGCAACGCTCGGTGCTCGCGCACCGCGACCGCCTGGAGCGCGTGATCGGCCATCTGGTGCAGAACGCGGCCGAGGCGAGCGGGCCGTCGGGCATGATCCGGGTTCGGGCGCGCCGCGACGGCAGCGACGCGCTGATCGAAGTGGAGGACAACGGCAAGGGCATGAGCGAGGACTTCGTACGCAGCAGACTGTTTCGCCCCTTCGTCTCGACCAAGGCGCACGGCATGGGCATCGGCACCTTCGAGAGCCGCGAGTACGTGCGCGAGCTCGGTGGCTCGCTCGACGTGGAGAGCCGCGAGGGGGTGGGCACCGTGTTCCGGATCCGGCTGCCGCTGAGCGGCGGCGACGCACCCTTGGCCGCAGGGGCATGAATGGCTGACGAACGCCCGATCCTGCTGATGGTCGAGGACGACATCGGTCTGCAGAAGCAGATGCGCTGGTCGTTCGACCGCTTCAACGTGATGTTCGCCGTCGACCGCGAAACGGCGCTGGCCATGCTGCGCCGCCACGAGCCCCAGGTGGTCACCCTCGATCTCGGGCTGCCCCCGGATGCCGACGGCACCTCCGAGGGCTTCGCCACCCTGCAGGGGATCCTCGCCGCCGCGCCGGCCACCAAGGTGATCGTGCTCACCGGCCAGAACGACCGGGCCAACGCGCTCAAGGCGATCGCCCTGGGCGCCTACGACTTCTTCGCCAAGCCGTTCGAGGCCGAGCTGTTGGGCACGGTCATCGACCGTGCCTACCGGCTGGCCGACCTGGAGCGCGAGAACCGCGAGCTGCTCGCCCGCCAGACCTCCGAAACCCCGCTCGACGGCCTGCTCACCCGCGATCCGGCCATGATCAAGCTGTCCCGCCAGATCGAGCGCCTGGCGCCGACCCGGGCCACGGTGCTGCTGCTGGGCGACTCGGGAACCGGCAAGGAAGTGCTGGCGCGCGCGCTGCACCAGCTCTCGCCGCGGCGCGACAAGCGGTTCGTGGCGATCAACTGCGCGGCGATCCCCGAGACCCTGCTCGAATCCGAGCTGTTCGGCCACGAGAAAGGCGCCTTCACCGGGGCGGTCAAGCAGACCCAGGGCAAGATCGAGGTCGCCGACGGGGGCACGCTGTTCCTCGACGAGATCGGCGACCTGCCCCTTGCGCTGCAGGCCAAGCTGCTGCGCTTCCTGCAGGAACGCACCATCGAGCGCATCGGCGGGCGCGCCGAGATCACGGTGGACGTGCGCGTGGTGTGCGCCACCCACCGCAACCTGCGCGAGCGCATCGCCGAAGGGGCGTTCCGCGAAGACCTCTTCTACCGGCTGAGCGAGATCGTGGTCACCATCCCGCCGCTGCGCGAGCGCGCCGGCGACGCCGCGCTGCTGGCGCACGCCTTCGTGCAGCGCTTCGCCCGTCAGAACGGCCGCGAGCGCCTCGTGCTCGGCGAAGATGCGCTCGATGCCATCGCGCACCACGACTGGCCAGGTAACGTGCGCGAGCTCGAGAACTGCATCAAGCGCGCCGTCATCATGGCCGACGGCAACACCATCGGCGCGGCCGACCTCGGACTGCAGCCGGTCGAGGACGACCCGCCGGCGTTCAACCTGCGCCAGGTGCGCGAAGAAGCCGAACGCCAGGCGGTGCTCAAGGTCATGGCGCGCGTGGACGGCAACGTCGCGCGCGCCGCCGATCTGCTCGGCATCAGCCGCCCGACGCTGTACGATCTACTGAACCGCTTCGGGCTGCGCTGATGGCGCCCCGGCCGCGGTCACCGGAGACTCCCGTGATGAAGCACCCCGCCCCTCTTGCGTCTCTCCTGGCGCGCCCCCTCGCGCATACCTTTGCGCGCCCCCTTCTCGCCTCGCTGATCGTGGTCGCCTTCAGCGCCTGTTCGGGCACCGAGAAACCCGAGGCCCTGATGGCCAAGGCCCAGGCATCGCTCGCCGCCTCCGACCCGAAGGCGGCCGAGATCCACCTGAAGAACCTGCTCCAGGAAGACGAGAACAACGCCGAGGCGCGCTTCCTGCTGGCCAGCATCGCGCAGAAGGCGGGCGACCTGCGCTCGGCCGAGAAGGAATACCGGCGTGCCCGCGAGCTGGGCTTCGACCGCAACAAGGTCGACCCGCCGCTGCTCGAGACCATGTACCGGCTGGGCGAAATGAAGGAGATCGTCGAGGAGTCGCGCAGCCTCGCCCTCTCCGACCCGCAGGCCCAGGCGCAGGCCCTGACCACGGTGGGCAATGCCCACATCCGCCTCGCGCAGCCGGCCGAGGCGCGCAAGGCGTTCGCCGACGCGCTGGCCGCCCGGGCCGACTACGTGCCGGCACAGGTCGGCGCGGCCACCGTCAAGGCGATCGACGACCGCCCCGGCGCGCACGCCGCGGTCGACGCGATCCTCCAGCGCTCGCCCGACTCCGTCGAGGCGCTCACGCTCAAGGGCGACCTCGAGCTGGCCGACCGCAAGCTCGAAGCCGCCCGCACGCTCTACCGCAAGGTCGCCGAGCTCTCCCCCGGCAACCCCGAGACGCTCGTCCGGGTGGTCTCGGTGTCGCTCGAGCTGCACGACCTCGAGGGCGCCAGGAAGGACTACGAGGCGTTGCGCAAGGCCGCGCCCGGCTCGCCCATCACCCTGTACCTGCACGCAGTGATCGAGGCGCAGGCGAACAACACCAGCGCGGCGCGCGACGCGGTGCAGGAGGCGCTGCGGCTCGCCCCCGAGTACATGCCGGCAGTCACGCTGGCTGCGGGCCTGAACCTCTCGCTCGGTTCGCTCGAGCAGGCCGAGCGCTACGCGCGCATGGTCATCGAGCGCACGCCCGACAACCCGCTGGGTTATCGCGTGCTGGGGGCCACCTACCTGCGCATGAACCAGCCCGACCGCGCGCTCGAAGCGGTGCGCCCGGCGCTGAATCGCCGCCCCGACGATCCGGTCGTCCTGTCCATCGCCGGCGAGGCGGCGCTGAAGCTGAACGACCCGAACAGCGCGGCCGCCTACTTCGAGCGCGCCTCCAAGGTCAATCCCGCGGACGCGCGCTCGCGCACCGGCGTGGCGCTGTCTCACCTGGCCTCGGGCGATCGCGCACGCGCCATCAGCGAGCTCGAGCAGGCGGTCGAGCTCGACTCGAACAACCTGCAGGCCGACGTGGCCCTGGTGATGGCGCAGGTGCGCGACCGCCAGTACGACAAGGCGCTCGCCGCGGTCGCGCGCATGGAGAAGAAGGCGCCCAAGAACCCGATGCCGTCGACGCTGCGCGGGGCGGTGCTCTCGGCCAAGGGCGACCTCAAGGGCGCGCGCGCGGCCTTCGAGAAGGCGCTGCAGATCGATCCGGCCTTCTATCCGGCCGCCGCCAACCTGGCCGCCTTCGACCTGCGCGACAAGCGCCCGGGCGATGCGCGCCAGCGCTATGAAGCCATCCTCGCCAAGGACCCGAAGAATTCCCAGGCCGCGGTGGCGCTCGCCGCCCTCACCGCCAGCACCGGCGGCAGCCGCGAACAGGTGCTCGCCGACCTGAAGAAGGCGCGCGAAGCCAACGCCGATGCGGTGCTGCCCATCCTCGCCACCGCGCGCTACCTGATCGAGACCAACACCCCGAAAGACGCGATCCCGATGCTGCAGGAAGCGGCCAATCGCAACCCCGAGAACACCCAGATCCTCGACGTGCTCGCCAACGCCTTCATCCGCTCCGACCAGCGCGGGCAGGCGATCTCCACCTGGGAAAAGATCCTGCGGATCAATCCCAAGGCGGCCGCGGCGCAGTTCCGCATCGGCGAGGCGCAAATGGCCGGAGGCGATCGCGACGCCGCCCTGGCGAGCTTCCGCAAGGCCGCCGAGATCGCCCCCGGCACGGTCGAGCCCCAGGTCGGTATGGCCCTGGTCCTGCAGCAGCAGGGCAAGAAGGACGAGGCGATGCGCATCGCCACGCAGATGCAGTCCGACGCCAAGCTGAAGCTGGCCGGCATCGTCCTCGAAGGCGACCTGCTCGCGGCCGACAGCAAGTTCGCGCAGGCGAGCGAACGCTACCGCGCCGCCTTCACGATGCAGCGGTCGATGCAGATCGGCACCAAGGTCCATCGCGCACTGCTCGCGGCCAAGCGCGAGACGGACGCCGACGCCTTCCTGCGCGACTGGATCCGCGCCGAGCCCGCCAACCTGCCGCTGCGCCTGTACGCCGGCGAATCGGAAACGATGCGCAAGCGCTGGAAGGAAGCCTTCGACCAGTACGCGGTGGTGCTCGAGAAGGAGCCCGGCAACGCGCTCGCGCTCAACAACGGCGCCTGGGCCCTGCACCAGCTCAAGGATGCACGTGCGCTCGATTACGCGCGCCGGGCCTACGAAGCGGTGCCCAAGTCGGCGTCGATCGCCGATACCTACGGGGTCATCCTTTCCGAGCGCGGCGATCGCAAGGGCGTCGAGATGCTGCGCCAGGCCGTCGAGCTGGCGCCCAACAATCCGCAGCTCCGTCTGCACCTGGCCGAGGCGCTCGTGCGCGCCGACGACAAGACCGGCGCCAGGACGCAGATCGACGAGCTGCTCAAGGCCACGCCGAGCGGCGAGATCGCCGACGCGGCACGGGCGCTGCAAGCGAAGCTGTAAATCAGGAGCCCACGTACCAGCCGATCGACTCGGCCAGCCCCTCGTCGACCCGATGCGTCGGCGCGTAGCCCAGCACCGCGCGCGCGCGTCCGATGTCGGCGAGCGAATGGCGCACGTCGCCGGAGCGGAAGTCGCGAAAGCGCGGCGCGGCGCCCGCCACCTTCGCCGCCAGCGTCGGATCGTGCGCGCCCATGGCGCGGCGGATCGCCTCGAACAGCTCGAGCAGCGTGGTGCGTTCGCCCACCGCCACGTTGAACACCTGGTGCGGCGCGGGCAGCGCCGCGGCGAGCGCCGCGCGCAGGTTCGCCTGCACCGCGTTGGCCACGTAGCAGAAGTCGCGGCTGGTCAGGCCGTCGCCGTTGATCCACACCGGCTCACCGGCGATCAGCGAGGCGACCCAGCGCGGCACCACCGCCGCGTAGGCCCCCTCGGGATCCTGGCGCGGCCCGAACACGTTGAAGTAGCGCAGGCCCACGCAGGTCATGCCGTAGACGCGCGCCCAGGTGTCGGCGAACAGCTCGTCGGCCGCCTTGGTGGCGGCATAGGGCGAGAGCACGCGCCCCGTGCGGTCCTCGACCTTGGGCAGCGCCTCGTGGTCGCCGTACACCGAGCTCGAGGAGGCGTAGACGAAGCGGGCCACGCCCGCTTCACGCGCGGCCTCGAGCAGCTTCACGAAGCCGTCGACGTTGGCCGCGCACGAGCGCAGCGGCTGCTCGATCGAGCGCGGCACCGAGCCGAGCGCCGCCTGGTGCAGCACCGCGTCGACGGCACCGGCGCCGCCTCCCGGTGCGACGGCCAGCGCATCGCGGCATGCGGCCAGGTCGGAGACGTCGCCCTCGACGAAGCGGAAACGCGCCCACGCGTCCTCGCCCACCGCCTCGCGCACTTCCTCGAGATTGCGCCGGAAGCCGGTGGCGAAGTTGTCCAGCCCCACCACCCGCTGGCCCGCGCGCAGCAGCGTCTCGACCAGGTTGGAACCGATGAAGCCGGCCGCGCCGGTGACCAGCCAGCGCCGCGGCGCGCCCGCCAGCAGGGCCGCCTCGATGCGCCTGGCCTCCGCAGCCGGGCCCGCGGCCGCCCCCCCCCGCGTCACAGCCGCCACAGGCGCAGCCCGGCCGCGCCGACCGCCTTCGGATCGAAGGCTGCCTTCACGTCGGCGAACACGGCGCCGCGGGCCGCCTTCGCCGCGATCGCGGCGAGCCCCAGCTCGCGATACCGGGCGTGCGACACCGCCGCGACGACCGCCATCGCCTCGGGCAGCCGTTCCCAGGGCGTGAGAGTGACGCCGTATTCATGGCGCGCCTCGTCGGCGTCGGCGATCGGGTCGTGGATGTACACCTTCGCGCCATAGCTCTCGAGCTCGCGCACCACGTCGATCACCTTGGAGTTGCGCAGGTCGGGCACGTCTTCCTTGAACGTGAGCCCGAGCACCACCACCGGCGCGTCCTTCACCGGGAAACCTGCGGCGATCATCTCCTTGACCGTGCGCTGCGCGATGAACGCGCCCATGCCGTCGTTGATGCGCCGCCCGGCCAGGATCACCTGGGGGTGGTAGCCGAGCATCTCGGCCTTGTGGGTGAGGTAGTACGGATCGACCCCGATGCAGTGCCCGCCGACCAGCCCCGGACGAAACGGCAGGAAGTTCCATTTGGTGCCCGCGGCCCGCAGCACCTCCTGCGTGTCGATGCCCACGCGATCGAAGATCAGCGCCAGCTCGTTGACCAGGGCGATGTTCAGGTCGCGCTGGGTGTTCTCGATCACCTTGGCCGCCTCGGCCACCTTGATGCTGCTCGCCTTGTGCACGCCGGCCGCGACCACCGTCGCGTACAGCGCCGCGATCCGATCGAGGGTGTCGGCATCGTCGCCCGAGACCACCTTGATGATGCGCGCGAGGGTGTGCTCCTTGTCGCCGGGATTGATCCGCTCGGGCGAATAGCCGACATGGAAATCGCGCCGCCACGAGAGATCGGAGGCGCGCTCGAGCACCGGAATGCACACCTCCTCGGTGGCGCCCGGGTAGACCGTCGATTCGTAGACCACGATCGCGCCGCGCTTCATGTGCCCCCCGACCGTCTCGCTGGCCGATACCAGAGGAGAAAAGTCGGGATTGTGGCCGGCATCGACCGGCGTGGGCACTGCCACGATCACGAAATCGGCCCTTGCCAGGTCCTTGGGATCGTGAGTGAAGGCGAGCTTCCCGGCGGCCTCGAACTGTTCGCGGGAAACTTCCCCGGTCGGATCTTCATGGCGACGGAAATGATCGATCTTCGTCGAGGAAAGGTCGTAGCCGATCGTCTCGAAGACCCTGCCGAACTCCACGGCCAGGGGCAAACCGACATATCCGAGACCGACAACTGCAACGATGCTCATGGTTGGATGCCGAAACGGGGAAAATGGGAGGAACTTCGAAGCCTACGATGGAGCACCGAAAGGCGGCAGGAATTTATTCATGGCTCCCCGGGCCTGCGATCTTACAATACGGGGCTCGTATTCGAGGACACGCGATGCGCTTGTCTGGACGAACGGTTGCAGCGGCTCTCGCCACTGCGGTTGTTTCGATGTCGTTGCCCACCCGGCCCGCGCTTGCCCAGGAGGCGCGCGAACTGGTCGAATCCGGCATCCGCTACGAGCATGCCGAGGGCTTCGTGCGCGACTACGCGAAAGCGCATGCGCTGTACTGCGCAGCCGCCCGCATGAACGATGCCGATGCCCTGCTGCGCATGGGCTGGATGTACGCCAATGGCCGCGGCCTGCCGCGCGACGACGCCATCGCCAACACCCTGTTCCGCCGCGCCGGGAAGCTCGGCAGCGAGATGGGCGCGCGCCTGGCGCTGATGATCCCCGGCAGCGGCGACAAGCTGCCCGATTGCCTGCGCGCGCCCGCAGCGCCGAGCGCTGCCTCCGTCGCCGCTTCGGCGGGCCCGACCCCGACGATCGAGGACCCCGCCGAATTCCGCGGGCTGCCCGCCTCGATCGATCGCCGTAAGCTCGCGCAGACCGTCATCCGCATGGCGCGCGAATACCGCCTCGATCCGCGGCTGGTGTTCGCGGTGATCCGCGCCGAATCGAACTTCGACCCGCTGGCACGCTCCCCGAAGAATGCCCAGGGCCTGATGCAGCTCATCCCCGAGACAGCCGAGCGCTTCGCGGTGCGCGACGCGCTCGACCCGATCGAGAACCTGCGCGGCGGCATGAGCTACCTGCGCTGGCTGCTGTCGTATTTCCGCGGCGACGTGGTGCTCGCCCTGGCAGCCTACAACGCCGGCGAAGGGGCGGTCGACCGCCATCGCGGCGTGCCCCCCTACCCGGAAACACTTGCCTACGTGCAACGCATCCGCGCGCTGTATCCTCTGGACCGACATGCGTTCGATGCGCGCATCGCGACGCCGTCGGCCTGGGTATCGGTGCGCCTCGCTTTCACGAAGTGAAATAGTGCCTCGCGCCGAAGGGCGCGGCGTTGCATATTCGGCGACTCCGACGGACGGCCCTCGCGAGTCGTCGTACGAGGCGAATAAGCTGAAATCTTGGCATGAGGAGTTCTTCGATGTTCCGTATATTCGCCGCCCTGCTCGCCGCCCTGTTCGTGGCCGGCTGTGCGTCCACCCTCCCCCCGGCGCCGTCGCAGGCCGCTCAGCCCGAATATCGCTACATCATCGGCCCCGGCGATTCGTTGAACATCGTCGTCTGGCGCAACCCCGAGCTCTCCAGCACCGTTCCGGTGCGTCCCGACGGGCGCATCACCACGCCGCTGGTCGAGGACATGGTGGCCCAGGGCAAGAACCCGAGCGAGCTGGCGCGCGAGATCGAAACCGCGCTCAAGAAATACCTCCAGGATCCGGTCGTCACCGTGGTGGTGCAGAGCTTCGGCGGCGGCAATTCCGAGCAGGTGCGCGTGCTCGGCCAGGCAGTCAAGCCGGCCACCCTGCCGTACCGCCAGAACATGACCCTGCTCGACGTGATGATCGCCGTGGGCGGGCTCACCGACTTCGCCGCCGGCAACCGCGCCGTGCTGATCCGCGGCTCCGAGCAGAACAAGGGCTACAACGTGCGCTTGGCCGACCTCATCAAGCGCGGCGACGTCACGGCGAACATCCAGGTGCTGCCGGGCGATGTGATCATCATCCCCGAAAGCTGGTTCTGAGTCATCCGGCCCGACAGCCATGCTCGAGACCCTCGCCCAGATCAAGTCGATCCTCCGCGGCATTTGGTTCTATCGCTGGACCGCCCTGCTGGTCGCGGCAGCCATCGGCCTGACGGCCGGCGTGGCGATCTGGCGCCTGCCCAACCAGTACCAGGCCTCCACGCGGGTGTTCGTCGACACGCAGTCGATCCTCAAGCCGCTGCTCAGCGGGCTGGCGGTCGAACCGAACGTCAACGAAGTGGTCGGCATGGTCGCGCGCACCGTGGTCAACCGGCCCAACGCCGAGCGCGTGGCGCGCGCGGCCGACCTCGACCTGCGCGCCAAGACCAATGCCGAGCGCGACGAGATCGTCGACCGGTTGATGCGCGACATCCGCTTCGGCGCGGTGTCCGGCGCCACCAACCTGTTCACCATCACCTACGTGAGCGACCAGCCGGCCACGGCGCGCAACGTGGTGCAGTCGCTGCTGAACATCTTCGTCGAGTCGAGCCTGGGCGCCAAGCGGCGCGACACCTCGCAGGCGCAGAAGTTCATCGACGACCAGATCAAGGCCTACGAGCAGAAGCTGGTCGAGGCGGAGAACGCCCTCAAGGAGTTCAAGATCCGCAACATGCGCCTGATGCCTGGGCTCGAGCGCAACTACCTCACCCAGGTGGGCGAGATCGAAGGCCAGCTGCGCGAGGCGCGCCTGGAGCTGCGCCAGGCCGAGAACGCCCGCGACGAGATGCGCCGGCAGGTCACCGGGGAGGCTCCGCTGGTCGCCGGACCGCCGGAGATCCCGGTGGGCGACGCCGGCTCCGCCGGCGACGAAGCCACCGAGTTCGATGCGCGCATCGAGGCGCAGCACAAGCGGCTCGACGAGCTGCAGCTGCGCTACACGCCCGCGCACCCCGACGTGGTGGCCACCAAGCGCGTGATCGCCGAGCTCGAGGCCCAGCGCGACAAGGCGCGCAAGACCAGGGCCAAGGCCGAGGGCGGGCGTGGCGGCATGATGGCCAACCCGGTGTTCCGCGAGCTGCGCATCGCGCTCGCCGACGCCGAGGCGCAGGTCGCCGCCCAGCGCGCCAAGGTCGCCGACTACGAGAGCCGCCTCGCCGAAGCGCGCCAGATGGCCCAGGCGGTGCCGCGCGTCGAGGCGGAGTACTCGCAGCTCAACCGCGACTACGCCGTCAACAAGGAAAACTACGACAAGCTGCTCACCCGGCGCGAATCCGCGCAGATGTCGAGCGAGGTCGATGCCTCGGCCGGCATCGGCGACTTCCGCGTCATCGACCCGCCGCGCGTCGACCCCGATCCGGTCGGCCCCAAGCGCCCGCAACTGCTGGCGCTGGCGCTGCTCGGCTCGCTGGGCGCCGGGCTCGGCGTGGCCTTCGTGCGCGACCAGCTCAAGCCGACCTTCTTCGACCTGCGCACCCTGGCGCGCGACGCCGGTCTGCCGCTGCTGGGCGGCGTGTCGTACATCGCCAACGCCGCCGAGCGCGCGCAGCGACGCGTGGGCCTGATGGTGTTCTCGGTCTCCACGCTGGCGTACCTCGGCCTGTTCGCTGCGGCAATCGCGTACTACGCGCTGAAGTCATTCGTGAAGTAAGGGTTGCCCATGAGCCTGATCGAACGCGCGGTCGCACGCCTCACGCAGAACGAATCCGACCCGCCCGGCGGCGGCCCCGCGGCGGCAAGCCCGGAGGCCGCCGAGCGCAAGACGACCATCGAGAGGCTCGCCGAGCGGTTGGAATCCGGGGCCATCGCCCCTGCGCCCGCCGCACCTTCGGCTGTCCCGCCCGCCGCACCGTCGGCGGCGCCGGCCGCCCGCGTCGCGGCACCCGGTGTGCCCGCCGCCCCTGCGCCGGCTGCGGCGCCCGCGGCCGCTCCTGCAACAGCCGCGCCCGCCGGCCCCGAGCCGCTGCGCATCCACCTCGAAGGCCTGCGCGCACGCGGCATGGTGGTGCCCAGCGGCACCCCCACGCAGACCTCGCAGGAGTTCCGCATCGTCAAGCGGCCGCTGCTGGCCAATGCGTTCGGGCGCAGCGGCCAGGCGCCGGTGCGCAACGGCAAGCGGATCATGGTTACCAGCGCTCTCCCCGGCGAAGGCAAGAGCTTCTGTGCGATCAACCTCGCCATGAGCATCGCCGCCGAGCGCGACCATGGCGTGATCCTGATCGATGCCGACGTGGCGCGCCCGTCGATCCCGCGCGAGCTGGGCATCGAGGTGCAGGCCGGTCTGATGGACTGGCTCGTCGACGGCGCCCCCGACCTCTCGCAGTTGGTCCTGCCCACCAATGTCGATACACTGTCGATCCTGCCGGCCGGGCGGCGACACGAACAGGCCACCGAGTTGCTGGCGAGCGAGTCGATGGGGCGGCTGCTCGCGCAGCTGAGCGAGCGTTATCCCGATCGCATCCTCATCTTCGATTCGCCGCCGCTGCTGGTCACCACCGAGGCGCGCGTGCTCGCCTCGTACATGGGCCAGATCGTCATGGTCGTCGAGGCCGGCAAGACGCCTCGCAGCGTGGTCGCCGAGGCGCTCGAGGCCATCGGGTCCAGTGAGATCGTCGGGCTCGTCCTGAACAAGGCGCACAAGATTGAGACCAGCGGCTACTACCAGGGATACGGCTACGGCGCGGCCTGAGCGGCGCCCGCCGGCCGCGGCTGCATTCCGATCGCTGGCCGCCGGGGCGCTGGTCGCGTTGTGGGCGGGCGCCGCCGGCGCCCAGGGCAGCGGCATCGCGTCCCCGGTGGAGCGCCCGGTGCTCTTCCCTGGCGTTCGCGCGTCGGCCACGTACTCCGACAACGTCCTGCACACCCAGGCCAACAAGACCGGCGACCTGATCCTGGAGGTCTCGCCCTACATCACCGCGCAGTCGAACGCTCCGCGCGCGACCTACAACCTCTTCTACCAGATACGCAACTTCGTGCGCGTCGACGAGGGCGAGACCGATTTCTTCCGCCATGCGCTGAACGGTCGCGGCTCGTTCGCCCTGTACGAAGACAAGCTGTGGGTCGACCTGTACGGCTACGCGGGCACCATCAACGCCTCGGCCGCCGGACCGATCGCCTTCGACCCCGGGGCTTCGTTCGTCAACACCGCCAACATCCGCGTCTTCAGCGTGTCGCCGTGGTACCGCGACCGCCTCGGCAGCCTCGCCACCTACCAGCTGCGCTACACGGCCACCAACACCAGCGGCAACACCGGCCTCACGACGGCGCGGCTCAACCAGATCGGCTCGGCCATCGTCGACGGCATCAACGACGGTTCGTCGCCGTGGAGCTGGCGCTGGCACGGCGAGTTCCAGCAGCTGCAGTTCGCCGACGACTTCACGCGCAACCGGCGCGGCTCGGGCGTCACCCTGTACTACCGCGTGAACCCCGAGCTGCGCGTGTTCGGCACCTACGACTACGATCAGATCGACGGGCTGCGCAACCGCGACGGCGACGATTTCGGCTACGGCCCGGGGGCCGGGTTCGAGTGGCGTCCCAATGCGCGCACCAGCCTCTCGGCCTCGGCCTCGCACCGCTACTACGGCACGGTGAGCAACGCCCAGGCCACCTACAGCGCGCGGCGCGCCACCATGGGCCTGACCTGGTCGCGCTCGGTGCTCACCAGCGCCGACGCCTCCCTGCTCTTCTTCGATCCGGCCTCCATCGCCTCCGGCGGGCTGGGCAACGTCAACCCGATCATGGCCAACCTGATCGCCGCCGGCATCGTGCTGCCGGCCGGCACGGCGCTCACCCAGGGGCTGGTCACCGATGCCGCGGTCTTCGACCGGCGCCTGACCGCCTTCTACGGCCTGCAGGGCGGCACCAACTCGCTCACCTTCTCGGCCTACTACTCCAACCGCGAGTCGGCCACCACCTTCGCCTCCACCGTGGCCATCACCGGCATCCGCGGCGGCATCACCACGGCCGGCGTATTCGACGGCGAGCTGCGCCAGCGCGGCCTGGCGGTCAACTACCAGCACCGGCTCGACGCGCGATCACGCATCGACGTGCTGCTCAACCGCTCCGTCGTCGATTCCACCGCGCTGCAGGCCAATACTCACCTCGTCACCTTGCGTGGCGGCTACACCACCGAGCTCACCCGCGACACCACCGCCTTCGGCGGCTTTCGCCGCACCCAGCAGACCAGCGGCGACGGTGGCACGCGCTACGACGAGAACGCGATCTTCGGCGGCGTCGACATGCGCTTCCGCTAGGGTTTCAGAGATGTACGAGTCGTACTACGGTCTTTCGGGCAAGCCGTTCCAGCTCAGCCCCGATCCCGAATTCTTCTTCGGCAGCCGCGGCCATCGCCGCGCGATGGCCTATCTCGAATACGGGCTGCACCAGGCCGAGGGCTTCATCGTGGTCACCGGCGAGGTCGGCGCGGGCAAGACCACCCTGGTGCAGCAGCTGCTGCGGCGCCTGCCGGTGAACAACGTGGTGCCGGTGCAGATCGTCACCACGCAGCTCGAAGCCGAAGACCTGGTGCGCATCGTGGCCAGCTCGTTCGGGCTGCCCACCGAGACCCAGGACAAGTCCACGCTGCTCATCCGCCTCGAGCAGTACCTGCGCCAGCTCCAGACCGAGGGCAAGCGGGCGCTGCTCATCGTGGACGAGGCGCAGAACCTGGGCGCGCGCGCCATCGAGGAGCTGCGCATGCTGTCGAACTTCCAGGTCGGCACGCGCGCCATCCTGCAGAGCTTCCTGCTCGGCCAGCCCGAGCTGCGCGACCTCATGCAGCGCGCCGAGATGCGCCAGCTCAAGCAGCGCATCATCGCCGCCTACCACCTCGGCCCTCTCGATCGCGCCGAGACGCAGCAGTACATCGAGCACCGCCTCGCCCACGTCGGCTGGAAGAACGACCCCGCCTTCGACAGCACCGCGTTCGATCGCATCTACGCGCTCACCCACGGCATCCCGCGGCGCATCAACACGCTGGCCGACCGGCTGCTGCTCAGCGGCTTCCTGAGCGAGCGCCACCGGCTGGGCGAGCGCGACGTGATCGAGGTCGCCGAGGAGCTGCGCCTGGAGCTCGGTCCGCGGCGCGGCTACCAGCGCGCGGAGGGGGCCGACGCCCCCGTCGCCGACGCGCCCCCCGCCGCATCCGGATCCGCCGACGAGGCCGCCGGCCAGGCCACCCTCGAGGCCGTGGACGAGGCGCTCGAGGAGATCGGCGCCCAGACGCCGGAGCGCGTCAACGGCAGCCCGGCCAGGCCGCAGCGCCCCATCGCGCCCGCGCGCATGGCCGCGCTCGAGGAGCGCGTCGAGATGCTCGAGTCCACCACCGGCATGATCTTCGGCGCGCTCAAGAAGGTGCTGCGGCTGCTGCGCGTGCGCGCCTCCGAGGCCACCGAGCGGGATACGACGTGACGGCAGCGGTCAACGCGATGTCGATCGACGTGGAGGACTACTTCCAGGTCGCCGCCTTCGCACCGTACATCGAGCGCGGGCGCTGGGACAGCATGCCCTGCCGCGTCGAACGCAACATGGCGCTCATCCTCGACCTCCTCGATCGGCACGACACCCGCGCCACCTTCTTCACGCTCGGCTGGATCGCCGAGCGCTATCCTTCGCTGGTGAAGCAGATCATCGAGCGCGGGCACGAACTGGCCAGCCACGGCTACGGGCACCTGCGCGCCAACGACCAGACTCCCGAGGCGTTCCACGCCGATCTCGCGCGCGCCAAGGCGCTGCTCGAAGACATCGGCGGAGTGGCCGTGAGCGGCTACCGGGCCCCGAGCTTCTCCATCGGCGCCGCCAACCTGTGGGCGCACGAGGTCATCGCCGAGACCGGGCACCGCTACAGCTCGAGCGTCTACCCCATCGCCCATGATCACTACGGCATGCCGGAGGCCCCGCGCTTCGCCTGGCGCACCCCTTCCGGCGTCATCGAGATCCCGCCCAGCTCGCTGCGCCTGTTCGGGCACAACCTGCCGGCTTCCGGCGGCGGCTACTTCCGGCTGCTGCCCTATCCGGTATCGCGCTGGAGCATCCGACGCATCAACGGCCATGACGGTGAGCCGTGCATCTTCTACTTCCATCCATGGGAGGTCGATCCGCAGCAGCCGCGCGTGGCGCAGGCGGGGATCAAGTCGAAGTTCCGGCACTATGTGAACCTCGAGCGCATGGCCGGCCGCCTCGATCGCCTGCTGTCCGATTTCCGCTGGGGACGCGTCGACCAGGTCTTCGCCGACCGCCTCGCCCACTGACCGCGCCATGAACACCGCCACCGAAGTACAGGCGCTTTCCGACACCCGTGCAGCGCAGGCCGCACGCCCCGCGGCCGCCCTCGGCGCCGTCCAGGACATCGCCTCGCCGGTCACCGTGACAGTGGCCACCGACGCCGATGCACAGCGCTGGCAGGCATGGGTCGACGCCCACCCGCAGGCGAGCATCTATCATGCCTGGGCGTGGCGCAGCGTGCTGCAACAGGCCTTCGGCCATCGTCCGCACTACCTCGTCGCCAACCGCGCCGGCCGCATCGTCGGCGTGCTGCCGCTCGCGCAGGTCAAGACGCTGCTGTTCGGCCACTCGCTGGTGAGCCTGCCTTTCTGTCCCTACGCCGGCCCGCTCGGGGAAGACCGCGCGGCGCTCGATGCGCTCGATCATCACGCCGAGGCGCTGGCGCGCGAGCTCGGCGTGGATCACCTCGAATACCGCAGCCTCGGCCCTTCGCACCGCGGCTGGCCCTCGCAGGACCTCTACGTGGTGTTCCGCAAGGCGCTGAGCGCCGACCACGAGGCCAACATGAACGCCATTCCGCGCAAGCAGCGCGCCATGGTACGCAAGGGCATCAAGGCCGGCCTCACGAGCGAGACGGGCGACGTCGATACCTTCTTCCGGCTGTTCGCGGACAACGTGCACCGGCACGGCACGCCGGCGCACAGCCGCCGCTTCTTCGAGCTCACCCTGGAGGCCTTCGGCGAGCAGGCCGACATCCTCGTCGTGCGTGACGCGCAGGGCGTGCCGGTGAGCGGCGTGCTCAACCTGTATCACCGTGACGAGGTGCTGCCCATGCACGCCGGCGACGATCCGCGCGCGCGCGAGCTGGCCGCCAACGACTTCAAGTACTGGGAGCTGATGCGCCGCTCGGTCGAGCGCGGCTATCGCGTCTTCAACTACGGCCGCAGCAAGCGCGGCACGGGGCCGTTCGACTTCAAGAAGAACTGGGGCTTCGAGCCCGCTCCCCTCACCTACGAATACCGCCTGCTCGGGCGCACCACCGTGCCGCAGAACAACCCGCTCAACCCGAAGTACCGGCTGATGATCGCCACCTGGCGGCGGCTGCCGCGCTGGCTGGTCAATATCGTCGGCCCGTACCTGGTGCGCGGGCTGGGCTGAAGGACCTTCCGATGGCCAGCCAGTTGCCCTACGACGCCGGCGCCGCTTCGCTGCTGGTCGACGGCACGCCCCTCGCGCGGCGCTGGATCGCGGTGTTCGGCGCCTTCGTGTTCGCCTGCCTGCTGTCGTTCGCCGCCTTCCCCGACGCCTGGCTCGGCATGGGGCGCGTGTGGTGGGAGTCCGAAACCTATACCCACGGGTTCATCGCCCTGCCCTGCGCCGCCTGGATGATCTGGCGCCGGCGCCAGGATTGGGCCGCGCTGCCCCAGCGCGCCTGGTGGCCGGCGCTGGCGGCGGTGGCCGGCTGCGGCCTGCTGTGGCTCGCCGGCCGCCTGGGCGGCGTGGCGTCGCTGGAGCAGATCGCCGCGGTGGCGCTCATCCCCTCCGCGGTGCTGCTGCTCTCGGGTCCGGCGGTGGTACGCGCCCTGGCGTTCCCGCTCGCCTTCGTCTTCTTCGCGGTGCCTGTCGGCGATTTCCTCACACCGATCATGATGGACTACACGGCCGACGCCACCGTCACCGCCCTGCGCTGGACCGGCGTACCGGTCTACCGCGAAGGGCTGCACTTCATGGTGCCGACCGGCCGCTGGTCGGTGGTGGAGGCCTGCAGCGGGCTGCGCTACCTCATCGCCTCGCTGGCGCTGGGCGTGCTCTATGCCTACCTGCAGTTCCGCACCCTGCGCTACCGACTCGGCTTCATGGCGCTGGCCATCGTGGTGCCGATCGTCGCGAACTGGGTGCGCGCCTACATGATCGTCATGCTCGGACACCTCTCCAACATGAAGATCGCCACCGGTGTCGATCATCTCATCTACGGATGGATCTTCTTCGGCGTCGTGATGGGGCTGCTGTTCTGGTTCGGCTCGCGCTGGCGCGAACCGGCGCCGCCCGACGGGCAAGACGCAGCGGCCAGATCGCCGGCCGCCGGCACCGATTCCGCCGGCGTCGCGGATGCCGGGTCAGGGACATCGCGAACGGGCACTCGCGCCGGACGCACGGGCCCATCACGGCCGATGATCGCCGCCGCCGCGGCCGCTGCCGTCTCCATCCTCGTATGGCGCCCCGTGGCCGCCGGGCTGCTCGACATGACCCATCCGCGGCAGGTCGGACCGGCCCTGCGCGCCTCGCTGCAGGCGTTCCCCGCCGCCCCGGCGCTACCCTTCGAGCCCGCCTACGTCGACGCACGCGAAACCATCCGCGTCTCGCATCGCATCGACGGCGCGCCGGTGGAGCTGTATGCCTACTACTACGCACGCCAGTTCGAATCGCAGGAGATGATCCACACGAAGAACGCGCTGGTGCGGCTGAACGACGCCCGCTGGCCGATCCGCGCGAGCGACAGCGAGCCGATGCCGTGGGGAACGGTGGCGAGCTACCGGCTCGGCACGCAGGGCGGCGAGAACCTGCTGGTCTGGACCTGGTACGCCGTCGGGGGCGTCCAGTCGGCCAGCGCCTACCGCGCGAAGGCCGCCACCGCCGCCTCGCTCGCCCTGGGCCGCGGCGATCATTCCCTTGTCATCGTGCTGGCCACCCCCATCGAAGGCGAGCGCTCGGCTGCGGTACAGGCCGCCCGCGCGCGGCTGGCCGAGGCCGCCGCGGCGATCGAGCCGGCGGTCGACACTTCCACTGGCGGACGCATCGCCCGGACCGCCGCCGGGCACTGAGCACCGCCCGCCATGGACGCTCCACGCGCGCACATCGTCCACGTCGTGCATCGGCTCGATACCGGCGGCATGGAGAACGGCCTGGTGAACCTGGTCAACCGGCTGCCCGCACAGCGCTTTCGCCATACCATCGTCTCGCTCACCGGCGTCGGCGCCATCGCCCGGCGCATCGCCAACACCGAGGTCGAGGTGATCAAGCTCGAGCGCCGTCCCGGCCCGCTCGCATGCGAGCTGCCTCGGCTGTGGCGGCTCTTCCGCTCGCTGCGGCCGTCACTGGTGCACACGCGCAACGTCGGCACGCTCGAGGCCCAGATCGCCGCCACGCTGGCCGCGGTGCCGGTGCGCATCCATGGCGAGCACGGCTGGGAGGTGCACGACGTGGTCGGCAGCGATCCGTCGCTGCTGCGCACGCGGCGCCGGCTGCGCCGCTTCGTGCACGCACAGGTGGCCCTGTCGCGGCCCACCTTCGAGTTCCTGCGCGACCGCGTCGGCGTGCCCGCCGACCGGCTGGTGTCGATCTGCAACGGCGTGGATACCGAGCGCTTTCGCCCGCGCGATGCCACGCACGAACCGCCGCGCGACTTCGTCGCCCTGGGCGCGCCCGCATGGCCCTCGGATGCGATCGTCGTCGGCTACGTCGGCCGGCTCGCCGAAGTCAAGAACCCGCTGCTGCTGGTGCGTGCCTTCAGCCAGGCGGCGGCCGGGCTGCGCGCCCGCGCGCCCGCGCTGGCCGAACGCCTCAGGCTCGCCATGGTCGGCCACGGGCCGCTGGCCGAGGCACTGAGAGACCACCTGGCGCAGGCCCGCCTGCACCCGGTCACGTGGCTCGCCGGCGACCGCCAGGACATCCCCGTGCTCATGCGCAGCTTCGACCTGTACGCGCTGCCCTCCCTGGCCGAAGGCATCAACAACACCCTGCTCGAGGCCATGGCCAGCGGCCTGCCGATGGTCGCCACCCGTGTCGGCGGCAACGGAGAGCTGGTGATCGACGGACAGTGCGGCACGCTGGTCGAGTCCGAAGACCTCGCCGGCATGGCCGATGCCCTGGCAGCCTACGTGCGCGACCCGGCGCTGCGCGCGCGCCACGGTGCGCAGGCGCGCCGCCACGCCGTCGGCCAGTTCGGGCTCGATGCGATGATCGACGCCTACGAGCGTCTCTACACGCGCCTGCTGGTGCAGCGCGGCGTGATGCCGCAAGGCTGGGGCGGAGCCGCGGCCCACGCGCAGGCACCGCTGCCCCACTTCCCCGTCGGCTGAGGCGCCCATGTGCGGCATCACCGGCATCTTCGATCCACGCGCACCGAGCCGGCCCGACGAGGCACTGCTGCGCCGGATGAACGACATGCAGCTGCACCGCGGCCCGGACGAAGGCTCGGTGCACATCGAGCCGCACCTCGGCCTCGGCCACCGGCGGCTCTCGATCATCGACGTGGCCACGGGCCAGCAGCCGCTCTTCAACGAAGACGGCAGCGTCGTGGTGGTGTTCAACGGCGAGATCTACAACTTCCAGGCGCTGGCCGGCGAGCTGGAAGCCGCCGGCCATGTCTTCCGCACGCGCAGCGACACCGAAGTGATCGTGCACGGCTGGGAGCAGTGGGGCGAAGCCTGCGTCGGGCGCTTCCGCGGCATGTTCGCGTTCGCGTTGTGGGACCGCAACCGGCAGACGCTCTTCATGGCGCGCGACCGACTCGGCGTCAAGCCGCTGCACTATGCGGTGCTCGGCAACGGTCAGCTGGCGTTCGGCTCGGAGCTGAAGACGCTGGTGGCGCATCCGGCCTTCGCGCGCGAGCTCGACGAACGCGCGATCGAAGACTACTTCACCCTCGGCTACATCCCCGATCCGCGCACGATCTACCGCGGCGCGGCCAAGCTCGCCCCGGCGCACACGCTCACCTGGCGCGTGGGCGAGCACGCTCCGCGCCTCGCCCGCTACTGGGACGCGCGCTTCGAGCCCGACGAGCGCATCACGCTGGCCGATGCCTGCGAGCAGCTGCGCGTCAAGCTCGCCGAATCGGTGAAGCTGCGCCTCATCTCCGAAGTACCCCTGGGCGCCTTCCTCTCGGGCGGCGTGGATTCGAGCGCGGTGGTCGCCACGATGGCGCAGCTCTCTGACGCGCCGGTGAAGACCTGCTCGATCGGCTTCGACGTGGCTTCGTTCAACGAGTCGGAGTTCGCGCAGAAGGTAGCCGAGCGCTACCGCACCGACCACTACACCCGGACGGTGCACGCCGACGACTTCGGGCTCATCGACCGGCTGGCCAGCCTCTACGACGAACCCTACGCCGACAGCTCGGCCATCCCGACCTACCGTGTGTGCGAGCTCGCCCGCACGCGCGTCACCGTGGCACTCTCGGGCGATGGCGGCGACGAGACCTTCGGCGGCTATCGCCGCTACAAGTTCCACGTACGCGAGCAGGCCCTGCGCGACCGCCTGCCCGCCGGCCTGCGCCACCTTCTGTTCGGAGCGCTCGGGCGCCTCTATCCGAAATTCGACCGGCTACCGCGCATGTTCCGCGCCCGCGCCACCTTCCAGGCGCTGGCACGCGACGCCGTCGACGCCTACTACCACGCAGTGTCGATCGTGCGCGACGACGATCGCAGCCTGCTGTTCTCGCCCGGCTTTCGCGCCCGCCTCGGCGGCTATCGCGCGCGCGAGGTGTTCCACGAGCATGCCGCCCGCGCGCAGACCGACGACCCGCTCTCGCTCATCCAGTACCTGGACTACCAGACCTACCTGCCCGGCGACATCAACACCAAGGTCGACCGCGCCAGCATGGCGCACTCGCTGGAGACCCGCGAGCCCCTGATGGACCACGAACTGGTGGAATGGGCCGCGCGCCTGCCCTCGCAGCTGAAGCTGGCAGGGGGCGAAGGCAAGCTGGTGCTCAAGAAGGCGATGGAGCCGCTGCTGCCGGACGACGTGCTCTACCGGCCCAAGATGGGCTTCGCCGTGCCGCTCGCCGACTGGTTCCGCGGCCCGCTACGCGCCGAGGTGCAACGCGTGCTGAACGGCGAGACGCTGGCGCGTACCGGCATCTTCGACACGCGAACGCTGGCGCGGGTGGCCGAGGAACACCTGTCGGGCCGGCGCGACCGCAGCGCGATGATCTGGACGCTGCTCATGTTCGAACGTTTCATGACGAACCTGGAGGGTCAGCCTTCCGACTCGCCACTGCGTCATGGAATTCCGGAGGAAGCCTCGCATGCGTGACGTCTTCCTCACCCTGGTGCTGGTCGGGTTCCTGCCCGTCGGACTCAAGCGCCCCTACATCGGCGCCCTGATGTTCGCGGTCATCAGCCTGGCGAATCCGCACCGCTTCACCTGGGGATTCGCCTATTCGATGCCGTGGGCCGTGGCCTATGCAGCGGTCACGATGATCGGCATGGCCTTCACGAAGGAGCGTGTGGTCGGCGACAGCATTCGTCGCTACATGCCGATGCTGATCTACCTCGCGTGGATGCTGGTGACGTCGATCTTCGCCTTCGAGAAGCAAGCCGCCATGGACCGCTGGCTGGACGTCATGAAGGTCCATCTCATGTGCCTCGTTACCCTGTGCCTGCTGACCGATTGGCGGCGTGTCAGGCAACTGGTGTGGGTGGCAGTCTGCTGCATCGGATTCTTCGGCCTGAAGGGCGGGATCTTCACGATAGCCGAGGGAGGGGACTATCTTGTCTGGGGGCCGCCGAACAGTGCAATCCAGGACAACAATCACCTTGCCGTCGCACTCGTGATGATGCTCCCCATGATGTATTGGCTCTTCACGCAGGCGCGCAAGCCATGGTTGAAGGGGCTTATCGGATTCTCGGCGCTCATGACCGCCGCCTCGATATTCGGTTCTCATTCGCGAAGCGCGTTTCTCGGAATTGCCGCTGTAGCGGCCTTCCTGGTGCTCAAGAGCAAGCACAAGCTGAGCCTGGGCCTGCTGGCCGTCATCGTCGGCATGCTGTCGACTTCGCTCATGCCCCAGCAGTACTGGAACCGGATGAGCACGATAGAGACCTATCAGGAGGATGCATCGGCGATGGGCCGAATAAACGTCTGGAACACGGCCATCAACATCGCGAACGACCGTGTTACCGGCGCCGGCTTCGAGTACTACACACCCCAGGTATTCAAGCGCTATGCCCCCAACCCCGCTGACATTCATTCATCGCACAGCATCTACTTCCAAGCGCTCGGCGAGCATGGCTGGATAGGCCTCCTGCTGTTCGCCTATATCTGGGTCTATGTCTGGCTGCGCTGCCGTCGCGTCATCAAGCTCGCCGATGCATCGGAAGAGGGGCGCGCGCAGGCGCTGCTCGCCCGCATGATCCAGGTCAGCCTCGTCGGCTTCGCCGTCGGAGGGGCTTTCGTGAATATCGGCAATTGGGACATGGTGTACTACCTCGCCGTAGCGGCACTCGGCACGACGCGCATCATCGACATTCAGGTCGCGACCCGCAATGTAGTGCAGAGCCGTAGCCGATCCATCCGCCAGCCGGAATTGGCATCGCAAGCCGAGGCTTCGGCGCAGGCCATGGTTTCCACGCCCGGCATGCGATCGCGCTGACGGCCCTGCTCGGCAGTCGTGCGATATGCGATCGCTGCTACACGAGGGCAAGGATCGCTTTCTCCACGCGCCTGCGAATGGGCCGCGAGTACAGGTCCTTGAGCATGAGGAATTGCAGAAGGTAGAGCGGAAGCATTTTCCGGAATCGTCCGAAGTCGATCCCAAGCGCGATACACGCATCCCCGATCCATCCGAGATCGTCATTCGGCTTCAAGCCGTCCGTCGCACGCAGCTCCTCGAGCCGCATCGGCTCGAACCTCATCATCGATGAAACCAGAATGGCGAGGTCGAAGCCTTGCAGCGTCACTCTGCCGAAATCTTCCCAATCGAAGACCGTCAGCCCGAGCTTGCCGAGCGCAAGGTTGTTGACCGAGAAATCCCCATGCTGGGGAGCATGGGATAGCGTGGTCAACGAGTCGATATCGATGGATCCGGTCACGCGGGAACACGTATTCGACAGTTCGGTTTCCGAAAACCGGGAATCGATGCCTTCGATGAGACCGAAGGCATCGTCTTTCGAATAGGGTTCGCCCGCCTGTTCGCGAGCCCGCAAGAAGAAGCCGATCAGCCCCCGATGAAGCGACGAATTGCGCCGCAGGCGCAACAGGTCCTCTTCGATCACGGGTTTGGCTCGCACGCCGGTGGTCACGATCCATTGCATGTTGCGATGATGCAAATAAGCCAGGGGCTGGGGCACGAACTCCGGAAAGCGCTCGTACGCCCTCAGGCTGGATGCGTATTCCTGTGCAAGATCGAATTGCTCCGAGAGCCGGATGTGGTAGTAGCGATCGTCCTCGCAACGAACGGCCAGATGCAGCACGTCTCCAAGCGTCAATCCTACGTTGTACCGGAATCGGGCATCGGCCCGGATCAAGCCGGACGATTTCAGCGACTCGAAGACGATATCGAGCAAGGCTTCCTTCCCCAGAACACGAGGGATCCGACGAGATAGCCGTACAGACCCGCACTTGCGAGCAGGCGGCGCGCCATATAGCTGATTCGGGTCGACTGTCCTCGTCTCGACTCCACGAAGCGAACGAAATGGGGAACCGAAACCCTTCGGGAAGTTCCGACCAGTGCCTCCGGGTTGTCCGCTGATGGAAGAGCCGTGAAGACCTCGATATCTCCGATGCCCGAACTTTCGAGCATCGAACGCAGCGATCGCGGCGTATGGCCCGCCGGATGCTGGCTCTTCCCGTGGCCGCTTCTCCCCATCCAGTGTTGGCGAAGCTGGGCAAGCGAGTAGCGATTCGTCACGCAGCCCGCCACGATCCCTCCCGGAGCCAGCGCTCTGCTGACTTCGCCCAGCAAGGCGATCTGACGATCGCGCCCCGATTGCCGCTTCCGGCCGACCGAGGCGCTATCCAGCGTCCAATGCAACAGGATGAAATCGAAGGCAGCCGTCTCATTGGTATCGGCTATGCTTTCGGCTCCCCGTCCATACGCCCGATTGCGCACCGTCGTCTGTGCTCGCCATTCGGCATCGATCATCGGCTGGGAGCCAGCGACAAACAGTTCGAGCGCCCTCCTCGGGCGCAAGTCGCCGGGGAGGCGGTACATTGCCCGAACCCTTGCTCGACTTGATTCATAAGTTCGCATGTGGACGTGCGCCGCAGGTTCGACTCGATCGAGATCCTTGCTCGCCGCAGCCACCAGGCGTCTACGCTACCGCCGGACGCTTTCCCGTGCGCCTGAAGAGATAGACCGTATCCGGCGCGATCGGGGCGAGGAAGCTCGCGCCAAAGATCCGTTCCATTCTCTCCTCTCGCGCAGGATCGTGCAGGGGTTCGTTCATGAGCTTGCCGCGAAACTTCCAAACCCCGATCGGGCGGCTGAGCATCAGCTCGAACCCGAATCGCGCGAGCAATGCCTTCAATCCGGAATGCGTCAGGTCCATCCCGTGGTCCTCACCCGTCGCACCCAGCAGGAGATGCGCGATGGCACGCGGGTTCCTGTGGTTGTTCACCAGCAGGTATCCCCCTGGCGCCACCAGCCCCTCGAGCACCCCGAGGACCTTCTCGCGAAGCTCGCCCTGGGCGTTGCCGAAGAACCGGAACGAGCTGACGAGATCGAAGGATCCAAGCGAGCATTCGTCCTTGGTCAGATCCGCCTGGACGAAGCGTGCTCCGGGAATCTTGCTCCTGGCGGTTTCGAGCATGGTCGTCGAAATGTCGACACCCACGCACTCGCGCGCGTGCGGCTCGATCACCGCGGTGATCCTCCCCGTGCCACAGGCGAAATCGAGGTAGCGCTCTATCCCTCGGGGAAACCGGCTGCGCATGATCTCCTCGACACGCTGCGCCTCCCAACGCGCCATGTAGGCGTCGAAGGCGGAGGCTGCAAGCGTCTGATCGTAATCACCGCCTCGGTTCAGGTGGCTATCTCGGTAATCCATGAATTCGATATGTTCCGGTTGTCGATGAAACTCGAGAGCATCCTGGCCACGGATCCTCAAGCCCGGCTGAAGGATCGACGAAGCAAGGCAAGTACCCATCGCTCCGCGCCTTCCGGGCAGCCGGATAGCCGCCAAAGCAACGCCAATGCACCGGTATAGGCCAATGCGCCAGCGAGAATCTTGGTCACCAGCAAGATAGCCGGATGCATCGAGCCACCCGCCATGCCGATCGCCGCGACGCACGCGGCCATGATGCCCGCTGCAACCACGGAGCGCCATACAGCCTTCAGGCAGGCTCTGAAATCGACCACATTCGTGCCCAGCAGCGCCACCGTGATCAAGGCAATGGAGAACAATACCGAAGTCACGAGCCGCACCAAGGCAACGGAGTTCACATCCAATCGATCGGACAAGGCGAACAGCGAGCCGGCCAGCACGAGGCAGTTACCCCAGTAGACCGACGCCTGGTCCCGGAATCGACCCATTGCAATCAGCAGGTAGTTGAAACCGCTGCTTACGCCGCTCAAGCCGTAGGACAAGGCCAGCACCGTAAGGAGCGGAACGGCGACGAGCCATTTTTCCCCGAGCAGGACGCGGACGGCTTCGGGGCTTACGAGGGCCAGGCCGATGCTGGCAGGCACTGCAACCATGGCCTGAACGCCCAGGCCGCTCAGAAAGATACGCCTGAACTCCTCCGGCAGGTGCTGCTTCTGCGACAGGGCCGGAAAGATCGCACGGTTCATCGGAAGGAGCAGCTCCGACGACGGCATTGCCGCCACCTGGTCGGCCAGCGTATACGCGCCGAGGTTCGATGAACCGGCGATCTTGCCGACGAACAGCTTGTCGACCTGCTCCGAGGCGTAGCGACCCATGCTCCACGCGGTCAGCCAGATGGATGCGCTCGCAAAACGGCGCCAGCGCCGGAAGGTCGGCCTCCTGATCGTCGGACTCATCCAGTAGCTCAGGGCCACGCCGAACAGGGTGCCGAACAACGAGCCGACGATCAGCGCCCAATAGTTCCTCAGGTAAATGGCCAGCGCCAGCGTCACGAGGAAGGTCGCCATGCGCCGAGACATGAAGAAGGTCACTTCACGCGCGTATTCGCGCCGGCGCTGGAACAACACAGCCGACATGTTGCTCAGCCCCGCCAAGCACATCGAAAGCGCCTGGATCTGGAGCACGAGCTTCAGGCGCGGATCCCCGTAGAAGGCCGATATGCTCGGCGCCAGTGCGGCAAGGACGCCGGCGATCATCAGAAATTCGACCAGCTGAATGGTCCAGCCCGTATCGATATCGGTCTCGTCGATCTCGTTCATCTGCACGAGGCGGATGGGAACGCCGAGGTCGAGCATCATCGACGCGAGGCCGATGACGACGGTCGCAAGGGCCACGAGGCCGAAATCGTCGGGAGTGAGCAGGCGGGCGAGCACTATCGTGCTGATCGCGCCGACGGCCCGGTCGAACCATCTCATCACCACATACAGGAGCGCGCCCGACGTGATGGAACGAGCGCCCAGGAGTCGCTTGCGCAGGCTCATCCGACAGCGCCCCCCGTCGTCCTGTTTCGCCGCTCCTGCATCGGCGGCTCAGGCCGCACGCGCCACATTGCGCAGTGCCCGCACCCGAAAGCGCAGCGGCGAGCGGTCCCAGGGCGTAAAACGAGGCAGCATCATGGCCGCGCTCGATCGATCCGCCACACCGGCATGAGTCGTGAACGCGAAACGAAACCCTGCACTCGCCACCATCCGCGCGTGTCGATCGTCGAAGTCGCTGCCGAGCCTGCCGTTGGGATATGCGAACAGATCGGGACTTGTTCCGACGATCGCTGCGATATCGTCGGCCCCGTTGACGATCTCCGCCAGCGACTCCTCATCGTTCAGCGCAAGCAGGATGGGGTGGGTGCGCGTATGCCCGCCAACGCGCATGCCGGCGCCGTGCAGCCGTGCGACCAGTCCGGGTTCCATCATCATTTCCGATCGGCCGGTTTGCCCGAGACCGTGTTCGAGTTCCAGCACACGCGAGTGCCGCTCATCGGGTGGCAAATGCTTGACCGCCCGCAGGATCCGCTCGATCGCGATGCGTCGTTCGGCCAGATCCCGGATCGGAAGCCGATCGGCGGTGCCCGGTATCGCAAGAGAGTCTCCGGCAGCCTTGCGCACCGCCTCGATCACCCGGTCGTTGAACATCATTCCGCCGTCGAGGAAGCCCGTGGCGATGAAGAAGGCCGCTCCCATCCGGTGCCGCTGCAGGATCGGCAGCGCCACGGTGTAGTTGTCGCGATAGCCGTCGTCGAAGGTGATGACCGCCGGCCTCGACGGCAGGGTGCCGTCGTAGAGTCGCTCGCAGGCCTCCAGCGGGTCGAGCACGCGGAACTGCGCGCCGATCCAGCCGAGGATCCGGTCGAACATGCGAGCGTCCGGCTCGTCCGGCAGCAGCGGGTCGGGCTCGGCGAGCGTACGGTGGAAGTAGAACACCGACAGCCGGCTACGCGGCCCCGCCGGGGCGGCCATCGCCGTCAGCGCGCGCAGGATCACGGCGCCTCCGCGCGGATGTCGGCGAGCGGAGAAGCGCGCAGCCACAGCTCGAGGATCATCAGCACCCAGACCATGGTGCCGAAATAGCCGGCATGGCCCGAGGCGAGCTGCGCCAGCAGGCGCTGCATGAATTCCGGGCGGATCACGCCGCGCGCGGCGAGCGAACGCAGGGCATCGTCGGCCATGGCACGCAGCTTCTCGTGGGTGAGCAGCCAGTCACCGAACGGCAGCCCGAAGCCGTGCTTCTCCTTGGCGATGATCTCGTCGGGCAGGAAGCCGCGCAGCGACTCCTTGAAGAAATAGCGCAGGGTGCGCCCCTTGAGCTTCTCGCCCGGGCGCAGCCGCAGGGAGTGCTCCACCAGCGCATGGGTGATCATGGGAAACGACACCTCGACCCCGGCCGCCTGGCACATGCGAGTGACCTTGGGCAGGTCGCTGTCGGCCAGGGTGAACTTGAAATCCCAGGCGAGCAGCCGGTTGATCTGCGACATCTCCCGGCTCGGCGCCGCCGTCTGCGCGCGCGCGCGCGACCACACTTCGCGCTCGAGCGCGAGCGGCTCATCCAGCTGCACCTGCGCGAGCACCGCCTCGCCGAACACCTCGCTCGCCCCCAGCCGGTTGAGCAGGTTGTAGCGGCTCTGCAGCCGGTCGGGCAGCGGTTCGTTGGCCTGCTCCACGTAGCTGCGCGCCTTGGCGATCAGCCTTGCATCGACGTTCTTCAGCGGCCCGAAGAGCAGCGGCTCGAGCAGGCCGCTGCGCAGGATGCCGGGGGCGCGCTGGTAAAGCGCGAAGACGGCCTGCTTGGCGTAGCGTTCGTTGCCGCCGTAGAGCTCGTCGCCGCCGTCGCCCCCCAGCATGCGCGTCACGCCGGCCTCGCGCGCGAGGCGCGCACAGAAGAAGGTGGGCAGCGCCGAGGAGTTGCCGAACGGCTGCTCGTAGCGGGTGGCCACGGCCTCCACGCCGGCGAGCACGTCGTCAGGCGTCACGAAGTACTCGGTATGCTCGGTGCCGAAGTGCCTGGCCGCCAGGCGCGAGTACATCGTCTCGTCGTAGCCGCCCACGTCGAAGCCGATCGAGAAGGTGCGCGCCGGCGCGCCGTACTGGCGCGTCACCAGTCCCGCGATGGTCGAGCTGTCGGTGCCGCCCGAAAGAAAGCAGCCGACCTCCTCCTGCGCCAAGCCGGCCGTGCACTCGGCCACCCCGCTGCGCAGGGCGTCGAGGAACGCCTCCCGCTCGCTGGAGAAATCGAACGGGCGCTGCTCCTCGAACACCGGATTCCAGTAGCGGAATACCTCGGCGCGGCCGCCCTCGATGCGCAAGGCCTCGCCGAGATCCAGCCGGCGCACGCCCTCGTAGACGCTCAGCGGGGCGGGAATCACGTGGAAATAGGCGTAGGCCAGCACCGCCTGCCAGTCCGGCGCCAGCGACGCACCGGCATGCCCGGCAGCCTGGTCGGGACGTGCCGAGAAGCCCAGGGCATCGCCGTGCGTGGTCCAGAAGAGCGGATAGGTCGAGAACCGGTCGACCGCGAGGAGCGCGCGAGCGCCGTCGCGATCCCACAGGGCGACGAGGAACTCGCCGGCGAGCGCCTCGAGCGCCCTGTCACCCTCTTCCAGCCAGCACGCGAGGAGGGCTGCGGCGGGATCGCCCGTCTCCGGTCCGGCACGGCTGCCCAGCAGGCGCAGCCGGCCGAACACGATGGCGCCCGCGCCGCCGCGCCGGGCCACATGCAGCCCGCGAACATCCTTCGGCGGTGCCTCGATGACCGGTGAATCGATGTGGGCGGATCTCAGGCCGAGCCGCCCCGAGAAAGGGATCGGGAGAAGGGACAAATCATCCTCGGCTGCGCAAACCTAGCACTTTACCGTCATGCGGCAATCGAGACTGTTGGCTTTCTCACCATCCAATGATAGCGGCAATGCCGTTCATCGGAGGGGCATGAGGCAGTGCCATGAAACAATGCCTTGTGCGAGCCATATGCTCTACGTAGCATCGATGTCGAATGACGCGAGCGGTTGCCGGTGAACAACGCCATTGAGCGCCTGGGTGCGACTCTTTCCGACCTCCGGCGAGCCGTGAGGAAGCGAGTTCACGACCGCGGCAGGCACCACGCGGCCCGCCTGAACCGGCGTCGCCTGGGCAGCGTCATCTTCATCGGCATCACCGGCAGCGCCGGAAAGACCACCACCAAGACGCTCGCCGCGGGCATCCTGTCGTCGCGAGGGCCTTGCCAGTGGAGCCATGGATCGGGCAACGAGCACTACGACGTCGAGTGGACCGTCCTCAAGACCACGCGCCGGCACGAGTTCTGCGTCGTGGAAGCGGGAGCCCCCGAGCCGGGCTACCTGGACAGATCCCTGCGCGTTCTCCGCCCACACATCGGCGTGCTGACCCTGATTGCGCGCGAGCACTACAGCGCCTACCGCAGCGCCGAGGCGATCGCGGCGGAGAAAGCGAAGCTGATCGCCGCCCTGCCTGAAGACGGCGTCGCAGTCCTGAATATCGACGACCCGCTGGTCCGCGCGATCGGGGCACGCCATACCGGGCGGATCGTCTGGGTAGGAAGGGCCGAAGGCGCGACGATCCGGCTGCTCGAGTCGAGCTCGCGTTGGCCGCAGCCGCTGACCCTGCGCGTACGCTTCGAGGACGCCGAGCATGAGGTCCTCACGCGCCTGCACGGCGAGCACCTCGCCCTTCCGGTGCTGGCCGCCCTGGGGGTGGCGCTGGGGGCCGGGATGCCGTTTCCCGACGCGCTGCACGCGCTGTCGCTGCTCGAGCCGGCCCAGGGCCGCATGCAGATCGAGCGCAGCGACGACGGCGTGGTCTTCGTCCGGGACGACTGGAAAGCGCCCCAATGGTCGTTCCAGGCGCCGCTGGAGTTCCTGCGAAACGCCCATGCGCAACGCAAGGTCGCCGTCATCGGCACGATCTCGGACTCGTCGAAGTCGCCTTCTCAGCGCTACGCATGGGCAGCAAAGCAGGCGCTCGCGGTCGCGGATCTCGTCGTGCTGGTGGGCATCGGGTCGTTCGGCGCATCGAGATCGCACGCCGGACCGCAGGAACGGCCGCTGCATGCATTCGCGAGCCTGCACGACGCCGCGCGCTTCCTGCGCACGGAGTTGCGTGCGGGCGATCTCGTTCTACTGAAGGGAACCAACCTGCAGGATCACCTGGTGCGGCTCGTCCTCGACAGGAACCGCCCGGTCAGCTGCTGGGACACTGCCTGCGGCCGCAACGAATTCTGCGGATCGTGCCCGAGAGTGCACGCCGATCCCTCTTTCGGCCTGGCAGATCCCGGGCCCGAACGCGACACGGTACCGGCACCGGCCGGATCCGGGCAGCCGGTCATCGTCGGGCTGGGCAATCCCGGCACCGGCTTTCGTGAGACGCGGCACAATGTCGGTCATCGCGTGCTCGATGCCCTGGTGGAAAGCGCCGGCGCTTCCTGGCGGCAGGTTACGGAGGGATGGGTGAGCTCGGTGCTCCTGGAAGGCCAGTCGGTCACGTTGCTCAAACCGGGCGTGAACATCAACGACAGCGGCACGGTGATCCGGAGGTTCCTGGACAAGGAAGGAGGCACGGCGGCCGACTGCATCGTCGTCCTCGACGACATGGACATTCCGCTCGGGCAGGTTCGGACGAAACGCGAGGGCGGCGATGCCGGCCACAAGGGGATGAGGTCGATCATCGCCGCCATGGGCAGCGACGCGATCTCCAGGATCCGCGTCGGCGTCAGACGTCCGGGCGATGCCCGGCAGGCCGGGGAACTGGTGCTGAAGCAGTTCTCCGCGGACGAGAAGGCGGCGCTCATGACAGGCTTGAAGCAGGCCGAGGCCGCGATCCGCGAGATGATCGGAAGCAAGTCCACCCAGACCGCGAGTTGAGCAGCCCATGCGGGGACGAGCGCGCGCCACCCTGACGGCGATGAGCGAGGTCGTGCACGGCGCGGCGCGGCGCTTCGGCATCCCCGCGGCATTGCTGTGGCCGCGCGTGCTGCGCCGATTCTTCCTCGACCGCTTTTCCGTGGCCGAGCTTCGCGCCTACGCGCCCTTCGTCGGCGAGGTGCTCGATACCCTCCCCGTGGTGATCAGCAAGGAGGCCTCCCTGGACAGGCTGGCGCGCATCAACCCGCGCGGCCTGCAATGGCAGACGGAAGACAAGGAGAAGTTCTACGGGATCTGCGTGAGCAAGGGGATTCCCCATCCCCGGGTGTGCGCCGTCATCGGCAATGGCCGCGACACCCGCCACGGCGAGCTGCCGACCCATTTCATCTCGAAGGACCAGGGCGGCGCCTATGCCTCGGGCTTCGCGGTCTTCGAACGTACGGACGCCGATCAGGTACGAGTCAACGCGGGCCCGCCCGAGCCGCTGAAGGACGTCCTGGAACGGCTGGCGCGCGGCCGATCCTCCTTGCTGCTGCAGGAACGGCTGTTCGATCATCCCGGCCTGCAGGCCCTGTCGGCCAGGCCGGTGCTGCAGAGCGCCCGCATCAATACCTTTCGTGCCGCCGAGGGGCGCTGCAGGCTGCTCTTCTGGATGATCAAGCTCGTCACCGGGCGCAACTTCTCCGACAATTTCTCCGGCGGACGATCCGGAAACCTGATCGCCTTCGGCGCCCCCGACAGCGGGAAGCTGCTGGGGGCACGCACCTTGCACCCCAGCGGCGTGGGCCTGACGACGATCCTGAACCATCCCGAGACCAACCGGCCGCTCGCCGGGTTCACCGTTCCGCTGTGGCAGGAGGCGGTCGCCACCGCATTGCAGGCCCACCGCCACTTCCCCGACTTCGGCGCGCTCGGGTGGGATGTCGCCATCACCGCCGACGGGCCGAAGATCCTCGAGGCCAACGCGTGGTGGGATCCGCCCACGTATGCACCGCAGATCATGGCCGCCGATGACTGGCGGGCGATCTTCGGGTAGTGTCGCACCCGCTCATGCAACTCGTCCTCAGTTTCGACGTCGAAGTCTGGTGCAACGGCTGGGACCGCCTGGACGAGGAATTCCCGCGCGCCTTCGAGCGCTATGTCTACGGCCATTCCCGCACTGCCGGCGGCGCCCTGCCCCTGACCCTGAAGATCCTGCGTCGCCACGGCATCCGCGCGGTGTTCTTCGTGGAACCGCTGTTCGCCGCGCGCTTCGGGCTACGCTACCTGCGCGAGATCGTGGAGCTCATCGGCGCCGACGGCCACGACCTCCAGATGCACCTGCACTCCGAGTGGGCCGACGAGATCCGGCCCAGGCCTCTCGAGCACATCCCCGACAAGCGCCAGCACCTGCAGTACCTGTCGTACGAGGACCAGCTCACCCTGATCCGCACCGGACTGGCTCTGCTGCACGATGCCGGCGTGCCCCGCATCACGGCGTTTCGTGCCGGCAGCTTCGCGGCCAACGGCGACACCCTGCGCGCGCTCGCCGCAGCCGGCATCGCGGTGGACAGCAGCATCAATGCGGCCATGGCGATCTCGATGCCCGACCGGCGCGACTCCATCGACCTCTACCAGCCGAGCCGCGTCGACGGGCTCCTGTCGGTGCCGCTGACGGTATTTCGCGACGGCCTCGGCCGGCTTCGCCCGGCGCAGGTCGGCGCGTGCTCCTTCGAGGAGCTTCGCGAGGTGATCGAATGGGCGCTCGCGCACGACTGGCCGGCCGTCTCGATCCTCTCGCACAATTTCGAGATGCTGCGCCCCGACAGCATCCGCATCGATCCCATCGTGGCGCATCGATTCGAGCGCCTGTGCGCATTCATCGCGAGCCGGGCGCCCGCCGTACGAACCGGCGGGCTGGCCGGCTGCAGCATCGCGCCCTCCGCGGCCGCCCTGGCGCTGCCGGCGGTCGGCCGTCGCGCCACGGTGCGGCGCCTTGCCGAACAACTGGCGCGCCGCGCCCTTCGCCGATAAGACCATGCCCGAGCACCCGCCTACCGGATGGCGATCGATCAGCACCAGCCTCGCATACCGCATCGCCGCCTGGACCGTCTGGTACTGGCGCTTCGACGCGCTCGCCGACGAGCGGCACTTCACCGAGATGGCGCCGGACGAGGGCCTGCAGGCCTTGCCGCCCGCCGGCAAGGCCGGGCGCGGCACCTTCGTCTTTCCTGCCTATCCCGTCTCGGCCGCACCGCCCGCCGTCGCCGCCCGGGAGGGACGGCTGGTCTACACCCCGAAGACCTTTCCGAACTACTACGTCGACCTGAAGCTCGAAGGCGGGTTCGAGCGCTACCTCCAGGGCTTTTCGTCGAAATCGCGCTCCACGCTCAAGCGCAAGGTCCGGCGCTACGCCGAAGCCGATTCCACGGGCGAGCTCCACTGGCGCGTGTACCGCTCTCCCGAGGAGATCGCGGAGTTCCTTCCGCAGGCCGGTGCGCTGTCGGCACGCACCTATCAGGCCCGCCTGCTCGACGTCGGCCTGCCCGAGGGGCCCGAATTCCGCGCACAGGCCATGGCGCTCGCCGCAAGCGGCCAGGCGCGCGGCTTCATCCTGTTCCTGGACGGCCGGCCTGCAGCCTACGTCTACTGCAGCTGTCGCAACGGCGTGGCCACCTACGACTACGTGGGCCACGATCCGGCGCTGAATGCGCTCTCGCCCGGCACCGTGCTGCAGTACAAGATCCTCGAGTACCTGTTCGAGGATCCGCAGATGCGGGTGTTCGATTTCACGGAAGGGGAAGGCGAGCACAAGGCGATGTTCGCCACGGGGCGCATGCTGTGCGCCAAATCGCTGGTGTTCGGTCTGCGCCCCGGCATCCGGCTGCTGGTGCGCCTGCACTGGCTCACCGGCCGCGCGGACGAAGCGCTCGACGCCCTGCTCGACCGCCTGGGTATCCGGCGTGCGCTGCGGCGGTTGATCCGCAGGGCATGAGCGCCGGCGCTATCCCCGGCCGCGAGCCTTGTGCATCCAGTCGCTGAAGTGCGGCGCGGGGTCGAGCAGCGGCTGCACGACTCCCCTGAGATTGCGCAGGCTCACCCCGTCCATCTTCCACGGGCGCCGCAGCGCGTCCAGCAGCGCCTTGGGCAGGTAGTACTGCCCGGGGACGAGGTGCATGCCGCGTGCCGGATCCTCGCCGCGCGCGGCCCGGATGCCCGCCTCGACGAAGTTCACCCCCTGCCACATGGCGGCAGGCATGGAGTACCAGAAGCGCGGATTGCACTCGAGCACGCTGACCCGGCCGGTGCGCTCGTCCACCCGCATGTCGAAGTGCGCCACACCGTGATAGCCGTACTCGGCGATGATGGCGTCGGCCAGACGCCGGGTGGGGGCATCCGGAAAGAAGCGCAGGGCGCCGTTGCGCTCGAGCTGCTGCGTGACCGCCAGCCTGACCTGCCCGTGCTCGGCCAGCACGCTGATGTCGATGTCGCGTCCGTGCAGGTATTGCTGCGCGATGAGCGGCGGGGTCGAATACGGCCGCCCGCTGCGCACATGCTCGATCAGCGGATCCAGCGCATCGAAGCGCAGCACGCCGTGGCTGGATTCCCCCGAGAGCGGCTTCACGATCAGCGGAAAGCCGATCTCGGCGGCAGCCGGCGCGGCATCGTCGGGCGTGGCGATGAGCGCCGTCCTCGGCGTGGCGAGCCCCGCCTTCATGAGCGTGGAGGCGAACAGCCACTTGTCGTGCAGGCGGTCCAGCAGATCCGTGCCGCTGCACGGATACACCAGCACGCCTTCGAGGGAAGCGGCGGCCGCGGCGAGGAACCCGGCGGTACCGATGTCGCCGGGAATTACGACCTCGATGCCGTGGCGGGCGCAGTAGTCGCGCAGCCACGCGATCGTCTCGCCGGTATCGCCCGCTCCCGACACGCCGGGATGCACCACGAAGGCATCCACATGGCGCGATCGCCGGGCGAGATTGGTCTCGCAGGTGGCGGCCAGGTGAACGCGCACGCGCAAGGGCACGAGACAGTACACCACCTTGAGGTTCAGCGGACCGGAACTTCCCAGCAGCAGCACCGTCATCGGCAACCCCTCAAACCAGTACTTCCCCCGCTGCAGGATGACCGAGGAAGGCAGCTGGGCTGGCCGTCGGCCCGTAGGCGCCCGACTGGAACACCGCGATCAGGTCGCCGGGCTGCGCGCGCGCGAGCATCATGCGGTCGGCAAGGACGTCGAGCGGCGTGCACAGGGGCCCCACCACCGTCTGCACCTCGTCGAGCGGCGCCTCGATGCGGTTGGCCACGGCCACCGGATAGTTCTTGCGCAGCACTTGGCCGAAGTTGCCCGAGGCCGCCAGGTGATGGTGCAGGCCGCCGTCGGCGACGAGGAACACCTGGCCGCAGGATTCCTTGCGATCGAGCACCCGGCACACATACAGCCCGGCGTGCGCGACCAGGTAGCGGCCCAGCTCGATGACCAGCGGCGCATCGAGATCGGCGTGCGCGCGCTCGCACAGGCGGTGCAGGTTCGCGGCCACCGGCGCGAGATCCAGCTCGTGCTCGTTCGGGAAATAGGGCACCCCCAGGCCGCCGCCCAGGTTCAGCCACTCCACGGGCGCCGCCCAGTGCCGCAGCAGCGACAGGCCCAGCTCGTAGGTCTTCTGCTGGGCATCGACGATCGCTTCGGCGCGCAGGTTCTGCGATCCGCCGAAGATGTGCAGCCCGCACAGATGGGCGCCGTCGGCGCGCACCCGATCGAGCACCTCCGGCACCTTCGCCTCGTCGATGCCGAAGGGCTTGGGCCCGCCGCCCATCCTCATTCCGGAAGATTTCAGCTCGAAGGCGGGATTCACGCGCACCGCCACCCGCGGCCGCACGCCGAGCGCCTCGCCGGCCGCCACCGCCTGCTCGAGCTGCAGGGCAGACTCCACCGTCACCGTGATGCCGGCGGCCACCGCCTGGCGGATCTCGGCCGCGGTCTTGCCCGGCCCGGCGAAGCTCACCCGCTGCGGGGCGATCCCGGTGTCGAGGGCCACCCGCATCTCCTGCGCCGAAGCCACGTCGAGCCCGTCGGTAAGCGCAGCCAGGTGCTGGACCACGGCCGGCATCGGATTGGCCTTGATCGCATAGTGCAGGTGCAAGGCGGCAGGCAGCGCCGCGCGCAGCGACTGCACCCGCATGGAGATCGCCGCGCGATCGTAGACATAGAACGGCGTGCGCCCGACGCGCTCGGCCAGGCGCCCGATCGGAATGCCGCCCGGGGCGATCTGGCCATCGACGACCGGAAAGAAGCTCGTGGGGGCGTGCTGGGCGAAGCGGATCTCGGTCGTGGCCGGCACCGTCATGCCCGTCCCCTTGCCGTCCCGGCTTCGCCGCCGCCCGCGAAGAGCGCCGCGCGCTCGCCGGCGAGCGCCTTGCGGTCGATCTTGCCGTTGGCGTTGCGCGGCAGGGCCGCAGCGACCCAGTCGACGTGCTGCGGCAGCATGAAGGCCGGCAGCTGCGCCTTGCAGGCCTCGACGAGGGCCGCGGTGTCGGCCGCCTTGCCCTCGGCCGGCTGCGCCACCAGCACGATGGCCTGGCCGAGCGCCGGATGCTCGACCCCGAAGGCGGCTGCCTCGGCCACCAGCCCGGTGCCGTAGACGACTTCCTCGATCTCGGTGGGGCTTACGCGGTAGCCCGAGGTCTTGATCATCTCGTCGCGCCGGCTGACGAAGTAGAGGAACCCCTCCTCGTCGCGCCTGACCGTATCGCCCGACCACACCGCCAGCTCGGTGAGCACCAGTTCCCTCCTCTGCCCCGGCAGCGGCTTGAAGCGCTCGGCAGTCTTCTCCGGGTCGTTCCAGTAACCCAGCGAAACCAGCGCGCCCCGGTGCACCAGCTCGCCCGGCTCGCCCGGGGCACATTCGCTGCCGTCTTCCCGCACCACCAGGATCTCGGCGTTCGGGATCGCCTTGCCCATCGAGGTCGGCCGCCGATCGACTTCCTCGGGCGGCAGGTAGGTGGAGCGGAACGCCTCGGTGAGACCATACATCAGGTAGGGTCTGGAGCTCGGCACGCGCCTGCGCAGCTCGGCCAGGGTCGCCGTGGGCATGGCGCCGCCCGAGTTGGTGAAGTAGCGCAGGTGCTCGTCGATCGATGCCGGCCACTCGAGCGCCGCGAGCTGGATCCACAGCGGCGGCACGGCCGCCAGGCCGGTGATGCGCTCGCGTACCAGGGCACGGATCACGTCCTGGGGCAGCAGGTAGTTGTGCAGCACGGCCGTGGCGCCCACCAGGAACGAGGTTGTCAGCTGAGACAGGCCATAGTCGAACGAGAGCGGAAGCACCGCGAGAATGCGGTCGGCCGGAGTATTGCCCAGGTAGGTCGACACGCTGCGCGCGCCTTCGACGATGTTGCGGTGGGAGAGCACCACCCCCTTGGGCTTGCCGGTACTGCCCGAGGTGTAGAGGATGGCGGCCATGTCGACGTCGATCGGACGCCGAATGGCCGTACCCGATGAAGCCTCGGCCATCATCGCCTGCCACGTGACGACACGCACGCCGGGGCTCTGCACCGCCGTGCCGCCTCCTACGATCACGACATGCCGCAGGTCGGGGCATTCGCCGATGCTTTCGCACAACGCCGCCCATCGTTGCGCCGTCGTCACCAACACCTCGACGTTGCAGTCTCGCGCGATGTAGGCGGCCTGCGCAGCCTTGAGCAGCGGGTTGACCGGCACGAAGACGCAGCCGGCACGGGCCGTACCGAAGATGGCCACAACAGCTTCGATCTGTTTGTCCATCCAGATGCCGACCCGGGTGTCACGCGTCTTTGCAACGCCGGCCAGGGCCCGTGAGAATGTCACGATGGCGGAACGAAGATCGTCATAGCTCAGGGCCCGTTCCCCGGCAACGAGCGCCCGGGCTGCTTCGCCGGTACGCAATGCGCCAAATGCCAGCTCACCCACCAGATTCGACATCAGATTCCCCAGTTCCGCACCCAACTCGTCAGTCTATCGGCTCGTCGACGGCCCGGGCGTTAGCAAATGCACGCTCCTGCGGCCGGCAATTGGTACACTGACCGACCGGTTGCAGGCATCTATCCCCTTCGAACCATGGATCTTACGAAAACGCTCGCCCACATTCTCAGTGCCCAGCTCGGACCGACCTACCCTGCGGAGACGTTCGGCGCCGACACGGCGCTGCTCGGCGAGATCCCGGAGCTGGATTCGATGGCGGTCGTCGGCATCCTTGCCGCGATCGAAGACGAGACCGGAATCGAGATACCCGATGACGAGGTTTCAGCGGATGCGTTTGCCACATTCAGCACGCTCGAAGCGTTTGTACAGCGGCAGCTCCTATCATCGCGTTGAGATGTCCTGCAGGCATCGCCTCCCGGGCGTAAAGCTTGCGCTGCTGATGTTGCTGTTTCCTGCGTTGGTGCTCGCACAGACGACGCAGGAAAGCGAGGCCTCCTCGGTCGCCGTGGCAGGCATCTGCGGGCCGTTGGAGAATGCCGTCGGCCCCTACGACTATCGAACGGCAACGCCCGCGCAGCGGCACATCGTCGAGAATTACCATTTCACGCCTCCGGTGGAGGCATTGCGGCACGGCGCAACCGGCGCCATCGGGGCCGACCTCGACTACACGCTGCGGGCATTCCCCAATCACGCGCGCGCGCTCTACGCGCTTTCTCGTTACGCACAAAGGCTGAAGACGACCCGCCTTACCGGGGCTCATTATCCCGCCGAATGCTACTTCGAGCGAGCAGTACGCTTCAGGCCCGATGACGCACAGGTTCGGGCTCTATACGCCGACTTCCTGATCGCCTTCAAGCGTCCCAATGACGCAAAGCTGCAGCTGGAGGAAGCCGAACGCCTCGACCCGCCCTCGCCGCAGATCATCTATAACCTCGGCTTGGCTTGGGCCAACCTCGGCAACTATGAGAAAGCGCTTGCGTATGCAAAGCGCGCGTACGCTGCGGGCGTTCAGTTTCCCGGCCTGCGCGCCAAGCTCAAGGCAGTTGGAGCCTGGCGTGATTGATTCCACCATCGAATCGGAAGCAACAGCGGTATTGCCGTGACGATGCTGCGCCGTATCCGGATCGATATCCGCAATATGGGCGTGCTCGGCTGGATCCTGTACTCATCGGATCGTGTGCTCGACCGGTTCTCGGCCGGGCGAATGCGCCTTTGGGCTTTCCGCTTCTATGCGCAGCCGATCTCCGAGCATCCCATTCTTCCCGCTTCACATCGCAGGAAGATCTCGGTCGGCCAGGTGATGCCCGGGGAGATCGATTCGCGCCTCTTCGAACGTCCGGCCGGGGCAATCGAAGAGCGATTCCAGGCTGGAAGCATCTGCGTCGCGGCGCGGAGCGAAGAAGAGCTTGCGGGATTCATGTGGCTGCACTTCGGCGCGCTGAGGGAACGCCTCGTCGAATGCGACTTCGAGCCGACTCCGGCCGGACGGACTTGCTGGGACTACGACCTGGAGGTGTTTCCCCATTACCGGCTGGGCCGGACCTTCGCGAGGCTCTGGGACGAAGCCAACAGGCTGCTGCGCAACCGTGGCGTCGAGGCGAGCGTCAGCTGGATCTCCTTCTGGAATCTGGCTTCGCGACGTGCTCACGTGCGCATGGGTGCGCAGCCCGTCGGATGGATGGGAGTGCTCGACCTCTTCGGATGGAAGGCCGCCCTCCAGTCACGCTGGCCGTTCCTTCTGCTGGCGCGCCCCGGCCGACGCCTGCATGTCATGGTAGACGCAAGCAGGGCGATCGCGATCCACCGAGTCGCAAGCTCGGCTGCTGCATCCGGGCAATCATTCGATCGCCAGAAACCACACGCCTGAACCGTAGACCGGATAGTAGGCATATCCCCCGAGCTTCGGTAGTCGCTGCCAACGCGAATGCACACCGTTGAACGCGTTCGGCAGCGTCGATACGCTCGAGGTACCGACCGCGGTGACCGAAAAGGTTTCAGGATCTACGGCGTAGAGGTGATCGCCGAGGTTGGTTTTCACCAGGAACTTCCCGATCTTGGGCTCATACCAGGCAAAATGGTAGCTGTCCTTTTCGGCGATTTCGGCTGCCCCGTCTCCACTGAAACTGATCCGGCTCAAGGTATTCGAAGCGACGTCGTACACCAGGCCGCCGTTCGGTGGCCGGTATGCATCTCCAAAGAAGACGACACGATTCCTCGCCGTGTCGTAGGCGCAGGCCCGCGCATAGACCGCGGTGGAGTTGTCGAGCCAACCCGTCAGGACCTCGAACACGCCCGAGGCAGGATTGAACCGACGCAGATTGGACGGCGCCGCAATATAGACCTCGTCCGTCGCCGGATTCTTGCACGTAGAAGCGGCAATTACCCCGACCCTTGAGCCCGGCACTACATCGGGCCATGTACCGGCCGGCTGCCAGTCGTTGTTGCTGAGCGAAAAAGCGTCGGTCTTCCAGTTCGCCTCGTTACCGGTCCCCCACAGGGACCCGGATCCGAATTTGAAGATCGCATTCCTCGTCGCCAGGAACTGCAGAGCGTAGTACGTATGAGTGGACGCTGGCCGACCATCTCGATAATAGTCGTTGAAGATGCCCTTCGACTTGTTCGAGCCCAGGATGTCGGCTGCCGGCGTAGGGGCACGCAGCATTCGCCATCTCGGCGAGTCGACGGAGAGATCGATCTCGTAGACCTCGTTCCCCGAGTAGTCCGCATGGCCGCCATTGGCAGCGGCAAACAGACGACTGGTGCGCGTATCGGCAGCCAGACCGTTCCAGGCGTCGATCCTCCCGCGAGGGTCTCCCGGAACTGCCGGATCGGGGACCACCGACGATAGATCGGTACCGTTGAGTTGCTTCCACTGCCAGCGGCTCATCGTGAGTCGCCAAGCCGGCCACGTCGAACTCGACGACGGCTCTCCCCCGATGACGGGCAGCGCTTGGGGGTCGTACGGGACCACGGCGCCCGTGGATGTCGCCGTCGGAGCTGCGCTTTGGGCAGCCGAGGATTGCGCGGCCGAAGCAGCTCCTGCTCCCGCCCCTGCCTGCCCGGCGCTCGAAGAGGAGGCTGCCTGCTTGTCAGGCACGAGTGACGCGGCGTCGACCGAAGGAGATGTCGAATCCGATTCCCAAGGCTTCAAGGTAGCGCCTTCGGACGCCAACCGATAGTCTGTCGGGCTACCTGCAGCGGTGTTGCCGACACCACCACCACCGCCGCATCCCGCGAGCCCCAGGGTCAGACAAATCGCCAACAACATTGCTCGGTCGCGCATGGGATGCAGCCTCCTCCTTTCCGCATTTCGCAGTGAATTCAGTCACATGGCAGCGGATTCCGGCCGGAAGGTTGATACCGCACGATGGACGGCCCGCAGCTGACCACCGGTCTTCTAGCCGAATACGGGCCGCGACACCGGAAGTTACGCCGACGCAGACGTCAGATTCAATGCATCCGGGATCCATCTTCGACGGCATGACGGTCGTGTAAGCTCCTGGATCCAATCCAGCGGACACGCGCCGCTACCATGCATGGCTTCGCCGATCGGTGAAGAAAGTCAGCTTCACCCGATCATTTCTTCCGCCCGTCGTCGGGGGGTCGCCGTTGATCGTTGCTCGTGCGCATTCTGCATCTGTCGTATCGAGAATCGGGGGCCAACCACGCTCGATCATCGAGTCAGCCATGCGCACGGTTTCATTGCCTCGCTTCGTATCCTCGGCCAAGCTGGTGGCTGGGTTGGCCGCAGCACTGATCGGCCTGTCCGCTTGCGGCGGTGGGGGCGACGGATCTCTCTCAAACAACGGAAGCACGCTTCCGAAACTGGCCGACGGCGGAGCTGCCGACGATAGTTCCAGCTCGGCCGGCTCGTCCGCTTCCTCGCCCGGTGCAACCGGCGCACCCGCAAGCCGGCCGCCGCCCTCTCCGGTCACCGGGACCGCCAAGCTCCGCCTCGTGAGCACCTCGGGGGGAGCCGGGCTGCCATTCTCTGCCGGGTATGCCTTCAAGCAAGGGGACATCCCCTCCGGCCGTTTCATCACCGCAAGCGGCGGCAACCTGCGGGGCTTCCAGGCCACGGTGAAGAACCGCTGGCGCGATGGCTCGGTGAAGTTCGCTGTACTGTCGGGACTGCTCGACATGACCGCCAACAGCGAGCAGACTCTTTCGATCGGATGGGCTGAAACGGGTCCGAGCGCCCCTGCATTGGGGTTGGCTGATTTGAAGGCCACCGGCGTATCGGCATCGATCTCGTACGGCAGCTACGGATCAGCAACGTGGTCGAGCAACGGCTGGGACACGCCGTTCATGTCCTGGATCTCGGGCCCGGAGATGTCATCCTGGCTCTACAGGCAGCCCATCGGAACCGACCAGCACCTGGTCGCCTGGCTCGAAGTACGTCTCTATCGCGGCGGCGCGGTGGAGATCGTGCCGTGGATCGAGAATGGATACCTGCTTCGCGCAGCGCCCGGCGAACGCTCCGGTACAGCCGCTTTCTCGATCAACGGCAACGTGCGATTCAGCCGTGACATCACCTTGTACAACCACACCCGCGCCGTTCTGGGGTCCGGGCAAACGCTGTCGCACTGGCTCGGAAGCGATCCGCAAGTGACCTTCCGGCACGACATGGGCTACCTCCAGTTGACGGGGCTGGTACCGGCGTACCGTGGAGTCACTTCCCCGAGCGCCAGGGTGTTCGAGAGGATCGTGACGAGCTATACGCCTCTCGGCCAGCATGAGTATCCGAATGGGATGGGCGCTGGCGGATTCCATCCATCGATCGGTCCCTTGCCGGAATGGGACGTGGTGTATATGACCAGCGACGGCGACCCTCGTGCCTGGCGGGCAGTCCAGATCAACGGATATGCGGCCGGGCGCTACGGATTCCACTTCCGTGACGAGACGACCAACCGCGCCCCTCGTATCTCGTCATACCCCAACCTCGTGCTCGGTACCGGAGCGGGGATCTCCAGCAGCGGCGCTTCGTCCAAGAACCAGTACACCCCGAATGCGACAGGCGGCGTCCCCCCGGCGTTCGCGACCTCCCACATGCCATCGATCGGCTACATGGCCTATCTGGTCACCGGGCGCTGGTATTTCATCGACGAGATGCAACTGCTCTCGTCGATGGTGTTCCTCAAGCAGACGGATACCGTCCGTAATTTCACGGATGGAATCATCCTGAGCTTCGCGGGTGCGAACACGACGCGAGGCGCGGCCTGGGCGCTCAGGGCCCTTGCCGACGTCGCGGCGGCCACGCCCGACGACGACCAGCCGCTGAGATCGGAATTCGTGGCCAGCCTCGAGCACAACATCGACTGGCACTACACGCGCTACGTCGCTCAGCAGAGCAATCCGCTCGGTCTTGCGCAGCCGTACAGCGACTACACCCCCGGCGACGGCAAGATCGATTCAGCAGCCTGGATGGAAGACTTCCTGACCTGGTCTTTCGGAAACATGAAGTCGGTGCAGGCCCATACAGCGGCACTCGACGACAAGCTCGATCGCTTCCTTGCGTGGAAATACCGTTCCATCGTCGGGCGCCTCGGGCCGAACCAGGCCGGCAACTGGTCCTACAGGAGAGCGGCGTCCTATACCGTACCGTACGCGCCATCGGAGATCGAAACCGTGGACTGGGTCGGCGGTTCGGGTCCCTGGTACCCGAACTGGGGCGCGGCCTACGCAGCGGCCAACTACCCGTACGACGCCGGCACGACCCTGCTCGATTCGTACATCGACGGCGACGGGCTCTCGACCAGCTACTGGGGCAACCTGCAACCCGCCATCGCCTACGCAGTCGAGCAGGATGCAGCAGGAGCACGCGATGGGTACGACCGCATGGTGAGCGCGCCGAATTGGCAGTCGGCGGCGAAGTGGTTCGATTCGGATACGCCGGTATGGAGCGTCCGGCCGAGGAATGTTCCGTACTGACCGAAGGAAGAGGCTCGATTACCGTGGCGGGAATCCGACAACGGAGCGACGGCGCCGGGGCGCAGCATCGATGAGGTGAAAGCGGCCGTACACTTCAGTGGCGTGAATACCCGCCACGGCATACGGATAGACTTCCCTTGCTCTTCACCACCGGCCCTTTTGCGTTCCTCTTCCTGCCGATCGTGGCGATCGGCTTCTTCCTCCTTGGCCGCGTTCCCCGCATTGCCGCCACCTGGCTCGGACTGGCGTCATTGTTCTTCTATGGCTACTGGATGCCGGCGTATGTGCTGCTCCTCGTCACGTCGATCGTCGCCAATTACCTCGTCGGGGTGACGATCGGGAGACTTCGCGACGCACCCGGGGACTCCAATCATCGAGGCGCACGACTGGCTCTGATCGCGGGCCTCGTATTCAACCTCGGCCTGCTGTCGTATTTCAAGTACGCCAACTTCCTTCTCGATACCCTGCGCACGGTTTCGGGGCTCGAGCTTCCCGCGGCCCACGTGATTCTGCCGATCGGCATTTCGTTCTTCACTTTCACGCAGATCGCTTTCCTGGTCGATACGTATCAGAAGGGAACCCGAGAATACCGGTTCATCCACTACCTTCTGTTCGTCACCTACTTCCCGCATCTGGTCGCGGGCCCCGTGCTGCATCACGCCCAGATGATGCCGCAGTTCGCAGATGCCGCGATCTACCGCCCGGATCCCGTGAACATCGCCGCCGGAATGACGATGTTCGCGCTCGGGTTGTTCAAGAAGCTGGCCATCGCCGACGCTGTCGCACCCTATGCCGATTCCGTGTTCGACGCGGTAGCGGGCGGGCATTCGCCGACCACCCTCGAAGCATGGATCGGGCCGCTCGCCTATACGTTCCAGTTGTACTTCGACTTCTCGGGTTATTCGGACATGGCGGTCGGGCTATCGATGATTTTGGGCGTGAGGCTTCCGTACAACTTCTCCTCCCCTTACCTCGCGGCCAACATTTCCGATTTCTGGCGGCGCTGGCACATGAGCCTGTCGGCATTCCTGCGCGACTACCTCTACATTCCGCTCGGAGGAAATCGGCTCGGAAATGCTCGACGCTTCGTCAACCTCATGACGACGATGCTGCTCGGAGGGTTGTGGCACGGAGCCAACTGGACCTTCGTCGTCTGGGGCGGCCTGCACGGCCTGTACCTGGGCGTTCACCATGCATTCGGGGCGTCGGTGTCGCGCGCGCTGGCCAGAATCTTCCCGCGAGGCGCTATTACCGTCATCGCATGGAGCGTGACGCTGCTTGCCGTCGTCGTCGCGTGGGTCTTCTTTCGCGCGCCCGACTTCTCCACGGCGGGATCGATTCTGTCGGCAATGTTTTCGCTTCCGGGCGACTCTACCCTTCCGAGGATTCTCTGGAACGCCGGGCTCGCTCCGGCCCATGGCGCATGGATGATCCTGATCTGCGCCCTGATCGCATTCACCCCGGTCAACTCGAACGCCATCTTCGAGCGTCATCTGAATGCCTGCCGGCGCTCGACGGAGATTACGTGGTTCAGCATCGGAGCGGCATTCACGGCGGTGGTATTGTCGATCACCCTGAGTGAATTGCGCGCGAGCACCAGCCCGTTCATCTACTTCAATTTCTGATGATGCGCAAGACCTCATGGTTGGCGCTCGGAGCGCTCTCATGCCTGATGGCGATCGAAATCGTATTGCACATTCTGCCGACGCCGACCGCCACCCGGTTCGGGCAGTACTTCGATCCGTTCGTCACCACTTATCCCGCAGGGCTCGAATTCCGCAGTTCCACCGGATGGTCGATGCTCAATGCACAGTGGCAGCGGTCGAACCAGTACGGATTCATCCCGGATCAACCCTTCGAGCGCTCTCCGGAGGCCGTGGCGCTGATCGGCGACAGCCTCGTCGAACAGTCCATGCTGGCGCCATCGAGGCGGTTGGCCGCGATCCTGCAGGAGGAACGCGGCGACGCCCCGGTCTATGCGATGGGCATCCCCGGGAGCAGTCTGTTCGATTATCTCGAACGAATCCGCTATGCACGGGAGAAACTGGGCATCGAGACGTTCTGGATCGTGATCGAGCGCGCCGACGTGAGAGAAAGCCTGTGCTCCGGCGGCGTCTACACCGACGCGTGCATGGATGCGAAAGGCGAAATCATGCGCGTGCGCAAGCCACCGCGCGGCGTCCTGCACGACGCCCTCGCCCATTCCTCGCTGCTTCAGTATTTCCTGGGTGTGCTGCGCCTGTCACCCGAGCGAATCCTTGCCGTCTTCAGGGACTCCCCGGCCGTGGCGAAAGCGGTGGCCGCGGATCCCGCGAGCAGGGCTGCGGCCCTGCCACCGGCGCAGTCCCGCGTGATCGACCGGTTTCTCGATGCGCTCGATGCGATGAAGCCCGTCAAGGTCGGCCTGGTCATCGATCCCGAGGTTTCGGCCCTTCGCCGTCAAGAGGAATTCGCCGACTCGTCGCTTGCACAGATGTACCGGCGTGCGCAGCAGCGCGGCATCGCAGTCGTGCATCCATGGCAGGCGCTCGCTCGCGAATCGGCTGAAACCGGCCTCGAGATGCGCGTCGGCCCCTACGACGCCCACTGGAATCCATTGGGAAATTGCGTCATCGCGGGAGAGGTGCTGGCAACCCTTCCCGCGGCTGCGATTCATCCAGATCACGGCAGCGGTGCAGGACGATCTGCAGCGGCCTGTGTAGCGCTCATGGCCGGCCTGCGCCGATCGCCCTGACCGGACCGCTAATCATGCTCGCGAACCACTTCGCCCGCGGGTGCGCTTCGCCGCCTCAAGTGCTTCCAGATTTCGATTCGAACGGGGCTGTTTCGCCAGAATGGCGACACCTCGATGACGAAGCACGCCCGCCGCCATCCGGCATGCTCGAATGCCCTCAGTGAAGGGCTGTTGGAATGCCAGATGCGCGCATAAAGTGCGTCGAAACCCTGGCGGAACATTTCCCTGGCGGAATAAGCGATGAGCGCCGAGGCGACCCCCTGCCCTCGGACGTCTCGAGCCGTCGTGATCTGGACCAGCTTCGCCTCGTTCGGCGCGATGGGCAGGAAGTTCCTCGTGGCATAGCGCTCCCCGTACCAATAGTGGCATGTGGCGACGAGGGCGCCGTCGAGGAAGCATCCAAACGAGGCCGTGCCGGTACCGAGATATCCGGCTTGCTCGCGAATCAGGGAATCGGTGCTCGAATCGATCTCCACTCGACCCACGGAACGGAACTCGAAGCGGTTGCTGCCCGCATCGGGAACCGGATTGTCTTCGGCAGAGATCGAATAGATCTGATAGAGGCAATAGTCGCCCAGCATCGCCCTGGCGAATCGTTTGATCGCACCGTTCATCGGGCTGCCCGCCCAACGGGCGCCCCCGATGTTGCCTCGCGGCCGAGCGGCAAGGTTCCGAACAGCACGAGCTGATCCGCGGCCGGCGCGGTCGTCGTCGCATGCCATCCACCCATGAATCCCTCTGGGAGTCATATCGCAGACGACGACTTGGGTCGATCGGTTCTCCCCCGGTGCGCGCCCCGTGGACGCTGCCAAGCCCGATCGATTCCGCCTGTGTTCTGCCTCGCTGGTCGCGAGGAGTCAAATTCTACTCATGGGCGCAAACGGTGCCATCGCTTTTTTCACGACGCGCCCAAGCCGTCGAGGAGCCGCAGGCTGTCCTCGATCACCGCCCGCAGGGCTTCGGGCGCCGAGAAGGTGTGGTCCGCCTGCGCCAGGCGCAGCGCCGAGACGATGGAGCCTTCCAGCACGCCGGCGGGTTTCATCGCGATCTCGAATTCCGCGGCGGTCAGGTCGTTGCCGCTCAACTGCAGGCGCACCGGCGACCGCGGCGACGCCAGCACACGCGCCAGCCGGGTTGGCAGGCCGGTATCGGCGGATGCAGCGGATTTCCCGCGGGCGCGCCGCGAGCGCCAGGCATGGCCGAGCGCCTCGCGGACGCTCGCCAGGACGTCGACCTTTCCGGTGGCCAGCTTGCGCCAGAACTCGGGCGAGCGCAGGCGCGAACCATAGTGACTGGTGACCAGGGCGGCCGAGCGCGTAGCCTCGCTGCGCGCCCAGGGGTTGGCTGCGATGACCGCGGCGATGCGCGGGTCGCCCTGCGCGTACAGCAGCGCGGCACTGGCGCCGTCGCACAGGCCCCACAGGACGATCCGCCGGCACTCCGGCATGGCCTCGATGAGCGCGTCGCAGGCTCGCCGGATGTCGGGGCCGGCGCGCTCGAAGTCGGGCATGGGGCCCGGGCTGTCGCCCATGCCGGCGTAGTCGAAGCGCAGGCATGGGTAGCCCGCCTGGGCCAGGGCGCGCGCCATCAACACGAACTGGCGGTGCGAGCCCACCCGCGTCTGCGGGCCGCCCACCACGATCACCACACCGACCGGGCGGGCCTCGCCGGGGCGGGGATGGGCGAGCACGCCGATCAGCTCGCTGCCCGGCGCGCCGATCGAGAGGACCGCTTCCGCGGGAAGAACTGGCGGTTCCGGTGGCCGGGCGGTCATGCCGCCGTCCCCACCAGCGCCGCCTCGACGACATTCACCGTGAGATCGACCAGCGCCGGCACGTCGACCAGGTCGGCCACGTTCCAGAAGCCGGCACCAGCCACCGCCTGCACCTCGGTGGGCGTGCCCGCCTCGCTCCACTCGGCCGCCCGCTTGCGCAGCGCCTCGCTCACCGTCACCGGCGCATCGCCCACCGGCACGCGCACGTCGATCAGCGTGACGCGTGTGGTGCGCGGCGCGCGGCGCGCGTCGAACGCCTCGAGCTCTTCGGCCAGCGCCGATGACACCGGGTAGCCGCCGAGCATCGCCGCCTGCCCGGCCGCCCACAGCGCCCTCGGGTCGGCCTCGGCGGCTTCGGGCCGCTGGCTGCGCGCCAGGGCGACCGCGCGCAGCAGGCCCGACAGCTGCGCCCTGCCCTGCAGCACGGGGGCCCAGCCGACCAGCGCGGCAACGGGCCGCGCGAGGTCGTGGCTCAGTTGCACGGCCAGCGCCACGCCCAGGCGGCAGCCGACGAGCACCAGCGGCACTGCCGGATCGGCTGCGACGCGCGCGGCGATCGTCCGGCAATCGGCCAGCCAGCGCTGTACCGTGGCGTCGGCGAAACCGGCGCTGCTGTCGCCCGTACCGTGCAGGTCGAACACCCAGCCCTCCACGCCCCGCCCGGCCAGCGCCTCGGCAGCGAGCCGGACCATGCGGCGCGACTGGTTCATCTCGTCGCCGAAGGCGGGCACGAACAGGGCCTGCGCGCGCACGCGAGCGGCAGGCCGCCAGCGCAGCACGACGCTGCGGTGGCCGTCGAAGTCCTCGAACCGCGCCTGCAGGGTGCGCAGGCTCATGGGGCGAGCTCGCGCGAGACCACCTCGATCGACAACGCCCGTGCGAAGGCATCGTCGTCGGGAAGCCGCTGCAGGTCCAGCAGCGCATCGAGCCGCCACTCGCCCGGAAACAGGACGCGGGCCCGCGCGACGAAGTCGGGATGCGGGCGCGCCTTCGTCGTGCGCCGCCGCACCGCATTGATCAGGGGGCGCAGGGCGACCGGGCGCCTGCCGTGGACCCATTCGGCCCAGCGGGCGCGCGGGCCCGGGCCGTCGGCGAAGCGAAAGCCGTAGGACGAGGGCTGGCTCGCGACGCCCGCGTGCAGCGCTGCGATCAGCCGCGCCTCGAGCGCACCCGCGTTCTTCCAGGCCAGCGGCAGCACCGAGGCGGCGCGCACCAGCTCGAGGTCGACGAGCGGCGTGGCGAACCAGCCGTGGCGCAATGCCGTACCGTTGTTCAGGCCCATCCAGAAGTGGCAGCGAAAGAGCGGGTACACCAGCTCGGTTTCCGGGCGCGAAAGCGCCCGGGCGGCGCCATCGGCGGTGGCGCTGGCGATGTCCACCACACGACCCATGGACGCGGCCAGCCCGTCCCGGTAGGCCGCCAAGCCGCCGGCGCGGCGGAACACCCGGGCATCGAAGCCGCGGTAGAACGCCTCGACGATGTGGCGCGTACGGAAGCGTCCTTCGGGCAGGTGGAAGAAGTTGCGGAAGATCTCCCCGCCGCCGCCGTTGAGCGCCACGAACCCGCCGGCACTCTGCGCGAGCCGCGTGTGCCGGTCGGCGCCCGGATCGTGGATGCCGTCGTTGGGCAGGCCGTCGAGGAAGAGCGCGCTGCGCACCAGCGCTTCGCGATCGGGCTCGGGCAGCGCGCGATTCCCGGCGTCCTTGTCGACGACGGTGATCGGAAGGCCCTGCGCCTGGGCCACCTGGCGCGCGATCCGCACGTCTGCCGAGCCTTCGTCGCCGTAGACGAACAGCCTCGGGCGCTCGCCGTGCGCCAGCAAGCCGGCCAGCACCAGGCGCGAATCGAACCCGCCGGACAGCGCCGCGGCGGTGCGCCCGGGAAACGCTGCGGCGACCTCGCCGAACACGGTGTGCAGGTGCGCGGCGAGATGCTCGACCGCGGCATCGAGCGAAGCCGGGGGCGGCCCGCCCCTGCCCAGGCCGTGCTCGAAGCGCCGCCACGGCCGGCGCGTGGCGAGGTCCAGGCCGTGGCCGAGCTCGAGCGTGGTGACGCCGCGCGCCACGGTGCGATCGGAATGCGAGGCGCCGAGCAGCACGTATTCGATCGCCGCCGCCTCGTCGATGTCGGAGTACCCGCCATAGGCCCGCGCGGCCAGCCAGCTGGTGCTGTGGAAACGCCCGTCTCCGCCGGCATGGATGCGTACGAAGCCGAGCGCGTCGTTGAGCAGCCATGCGCGCTCGCCCCGGCGCAGGAAGAGCGCGAAATTGCCGCGCAGTGCGCTTTCGTCGATGCGCGCCGGCGAATCGGCCTCCTCGATCAGGCGGCGCAGCGCCTCGTTGCCGAACAGCCCGCGGTACCACAGCGGGCCCACGCAGCAGGCTGCCCCCTGCGCGGTTTCGACCAGCGTGGATCCGCCCTCCGCCTGTACGGGGTTCGACCAGGCCTGCAGGCGCCCGCCCGGCCACTCGAGGGACGCCGCTGGCGCCATGCCCTGCTGCCCGAGCGAGCGGGCTGCGCGTTGGCAGCCGGCATCGTCGCTGCCGGTCAGCGAGATCGAGAAGGCGTTCAGCATCGTTTGTCTATTTCTTTTGAAGCGGTAATGGACCCAACGCACTCGGAGCGAACTCCAGCCACTTGCGCCCCGGAGTCCGCTGCGCGACGAAAGTATCGCGCGCCACGTTGACCCGGTAGGTGAGGAACGCCCGGTCGCGCACGTTGGACAGGCGCTCGGGCCGGAAGATGGCCGCGTTGGTGCCGTCGCAGCGCGCCGATCTCGCCGCCAGGCCGTTGAGCCCCTGCTCGTGCAGATAGCTTCCCACCTGCTGCGTGTAGGCGTAGCTCGAACGGCTCACCAGGTCGGGATAGGTCTTCTCGCGGCCGCGCAGGTCGATCAGCAGCGCATCGCAGCGCACGTCGAGCACGCGCCGATCGGTCACGACCTCGCGGTCTTCGTCGGGGAAGCTGTCCAGCAGGAAGGCGTACCAGTGCCAGGCGGTTTCGTACACCGTGGTCTCGATGTCCAGCGAGCCGTACCAGACCCCGTAGGTCGACCCGTCCGAGAAGCGCGTCGCCTGCCAGTGGGCCGAGTCGAACGAGTAGCTGATCACGGTGCCGTAGTCGAAGGGCCGGCGGATGGCCGCTGCCGCGGCCGGCAGGCGGCCGGAGCCTTCGGCGGCGATGGCGATCGCCCAGTCGGCCGGATCGGCCGAGAGGTCGTCGAAGAGGTCCTGCGAGGCGCGGATGCCGGGGATGTTGCGCACCAGGTCGTCGTGGAAGTCGACGTTGACCGCGAACAGGTCGGCCCTACTGTCCACGCTGGAAGTCCAGGTAGCGGCGCACCGCCAGCAGGCCCTCGAAGCCGCGCTCGACGATCACGTCCACGGGCCTCGTCCCCAGGCGGCGATTGGGCTGCGTCATCCAGCGATAGGCGAGATCGCGGTCGTGCGGGAAGAGCAGGCGCAGCGACTTGTGGATGCCGAGCAGGTGTCCGGCGCGGTCGAGCAGGTCGCGCGTGTCGGCGAGCGGCGCACCGCCGCGGTAGCGCGCCAGCGTGCTGCGGCTCGCGGCCGACAGCCCCAGCACCTCGGCCTGCTCCGCGGCGCTGAGCTTCCAGTGATCCAGCAGGCGGATCACCATCGCGGCGAGCCGCTCGCGCGCCTCGCGGCTGTTGGGCACAGCGACGTCGGGGGAATTCGCGGCAGCTGGTGTGGCGGCGCCTTTCACGGTGGTCTTGCCTATGTTTCTGGTACTAATAATGTACCAATGAGAACAAGGCGTCAAGCCACCCATCCATACCGTGACGATGCGCATCGGCATGGCGCGTAGCACCGTTCATCCATGTCCTCTATCCTCCCGGCCACAGGGGCCGGACGCGGATTCGTCTGGAGGAGCGAGCGACATGAAGCAGGCAGGGCTGCTGGTGAAGGTGCGTGGCGACGCTGCGCAGGTACGCATGCACATGGCGAACGCGCTCGGCGCAGACCGCGTCGAGCCGATCCTCACGGTTCCGGTGGGCGCACCGACGCCCACGACCCGCGGGCTGCGGGCTGCCGCGGATGCCACCTGGTACCGGATCGATGACGGCGGCGACGAGCATCCCTGGGATGCGGCCTACCAGGTGCTTCTGGAGCGAGGCGCCCGGTTTGCAGCCAACCCGGCGGCCGACATCGAAGCGGTCGAGCCCGACTTCGAGCAGGACTGGTTCGCGCCGTCCGAGGAACCAGGGCCAGCCATGGGCATTGCCGGGGCCTGCGTGTTCCATCCCCAGGACCGTGATGGCGGCAAGGCCGCCTCGGAGAGCGGCAATGCCTGGAATCTCCAGGATCCGTACTCGGAGCTGCGCCAGGCGCGCGCCACCCTTGGGGACGGCGACCTTCGCCGTGTGGTGATCGCGCACCTGGACACGGGTTACGACCCGGGCCACGTCACGCTGCCGGTCCACCTGGACCATGAGCGCCAGCGCAACTTCCGCGACCGGGACCGGCCCGGCGATGCGACCGACCGCACGCCCGATGGCCTGGCGGCGTTCCGCAGCCAGGGCCACGGCACGGCCACCCTGGCACTGCTGGCCGGCAACCGCGTGCCCGACACGGCGCCGTCGTGGCCCGCCTTCGGAGACTACCTCGGCGGCGCGCCGTTCGCGACGGTGATCCCGATCCGCATCGCGGATTGGGTGGTCCGCTTCTCCACGAGCACCATGGTGCAGGGATTCCAGCACGCGCTCGCCATGGGTGCCCATGTGCTGACCATGAGCATGGGCGGACTGACCTCGCGCGCGCTGGTGGACGCCGTCAATCTCGCCTATGACGCCGGCCTGTTCATGGTCACCGCCGCCGGCAACAACTATGCGAAGCTGCCGACGCCGAAGTCCATCGTCTTTCCTGCGCGCTATCGCCGGGTGCTCGCGGCCTGCGGCGTCATGGCGGACGGGCGCGCCTATACGGATCTGGACTTCCGCACCATGCAGGGCAACTACGGTCCGCACAGCAAGATGGAGACGGCCCTCGGCGGTTACACGCCCAACGTGCCGTGGGCCGAGTTCGGCTGCCGGAACATCGTGAGCATGGACGGCGCCGGAACCTCGTCGGCCACGCCGCAGATCGCGTCAGCCGCGGCGCTGTGGATCGCGACCCACTGGACCCGCCTATCGACCTACCCCGAACCGTGGATGCGCGTCGAGGCGGCCCGCATCGCGTTGTTCAGGTCGGCACTCAAGCAGACTCCCAGGATGGACCGGGAGGAGACTTTCGAAAAAATAGGCCAAGGCGTGATGCAGGCAGCCAAGGCACTCGCCATTGCGCCGGCCACCGAAGACAGCCTGGTCCGGACCGCAGCCGCGCAGCCGAGCTGGGGCTGGCTCGATCTCATCCTCGGCAGCGGCGGCGTCAGCCTGGCGCCGGACATGCCGCCGCAGGCCGCCGACATGCTGGCGCTCGAGCTTACCCAGATGGCCCAGCGCCATGCCAAGGTCGAAGCGACGATGCCCGACGACGACGCGGGCGCAGGCCCGATATCCGGCGTCGCGCGCAGCAGGTACCTGGAGGCCGCGCTGGATGAAGGCCATCCATCCAGACCCCTGCGCGCCTTCCTCGAGCGGCAGCTAGGGCGCACGCAGGTCGTTGCGCCAGTGCCGCAGCCCGAACCCGCCGCGGCCCCGATCGCCCGCAAGGCCAAGGTGCTGCCCTCCCCGCCGCGCCGCCTCCGGGTCTATGCGCTCGATCCGTCGATCGCCAAGTCGCTGGACTCCGTGGCGATCAACGAAACCGTCGTCCACGTGCCCTGGGAGGAAGGCTTGCTGCCGGGGCCGGTCGGCGAGTACCTCGAGGTCGTCGACGTCGATCCGGCGTCGGACCGGCTCTACGATCCGGTGGATCTCAACGAGCCCAAGCTGCTGGCGCAGGACGGCTGGCCGCCCTCCGAAGGCAATCCGCAGTTTCATCAGCAGATGGCCTACGCGGTGGCGATGAAGACCATCAAGAACTTCGAGGAGGCCCTGGGCCGCAAGGTCCTGTGGGCGCCGCGCTGGGCGCCCGTGGAGCGCAACGGCAAGAAGGCGCTGGCGGCCTACGAAGTGCCCCGGCTGCGCATCTACCCGCATGCGCTGCGGACCGACAACGCCTACTACAGCCCCGACAAGGTCGCACTGCTGTTCGGCTACTTCCAGGCGTCTTCGCGCCCGGACGATGCCACCCCCAACGGCTCGATGGTGTTCTCCTGCCTGTCCAGCGACATCATCGCGCACGAAATGTCGCATGCGCTGCTCGACGGACTGCACCGGCGCTTCCAGGATGCCTCGAACCCCGACGTGCCGGCCTTCCACGAGGCATTCGCCGACATCGTCGCGATCTTCCAGCACTTCGCGATCCCGGAGCTGGTGCGCTTCCAGATCGCACGCGCGCGCGGCAGGCTGAATGCAGCCGAGCTGCTGGGCTCGCTCGCCCAGCAGTTCGGCGAGGGCACGCAGCGCGGCGGACCGCTGCGTGACTATCTGAGCGCAGAGATGGACAAGCTCAGCTACACCGACACCCTGGAGGTGCACGCGCGCGGCTCCATTCTCGTGGCCGCGGTGTACCAGGCCTTCCTCGGCATCGTCGACCGCCGGACGGCAGACCTGATCCGCATCGCGACCAACGGCTCCGGCATCCTGCCCGAGGGCGCTCTCCATCCCGACCTGGTCAACCGCCTGACCGAGGAGACCTGCAAGACCGCGAAGCACGTGCTGCGCATCTGCATCCGTGCCCTTGACTACTGCCCTGCGGTGGACATCACGTTCGGCGAGTACCTGCGTGCGCTCATCACGGCCGACATCGACCTCGTGGCCGACGACCGCTACCACTACCGGCTGGCCTTCATGGACGCGTTCCGCAAGCGGGACTTGCTGCCGCGCGACGTGCGCACCGTCTCCGAGGAATCCCTGGCCTGGGGAACGCTCGCGGACCCGCGGCCCGGCTGGCTGGCGCCGCTGGTGAAGGGCCTGGACTTCGGATGGAACCGCGATCTCGACCGATCGAAGATCTTCAGGCTCAACGAGGCCAATCGGTGGACCTTCCGGACGGCGCTGGACCGGCTGCTGCGCGACAGGCCCGAGCTTTGCGTGCAGTTCGGCCTGCTCCAGGGCGTGCCGCGGTACACGGCCGGCGGCGAGGTGCACAAGGAAGCCGAGGCAGGCCGGACCACCTTCGACGTGCCCAGCGTCCGGCCGGCCCGGCGCGTCGCGCCGGACGGCAGTCTCCACGTCGAAGTCATCGCGACCATCCTGCAGCGCCGTCGCGTACCGCTCGATCCGAAGGTGCCGGACGGACCCCAGATCTGGTTCCGAGGCGGGACCACCCTGATCCTGGATCCTCGCGAAGACCATTGCGAGGTCCGCTATGCCATCGTGAAGAGCAGCGCCAGTGCATCGCGCCTGGAGCGGCAACGCCGGACCGCCGCCGGCCGCACGCTCTCTCCGTTGCGATCGCTGTACTTCGGGGAGGGCCACGACGAGCCCTTTGCGCTGCTGCACAGCCACAATGGAGGATTCGGCCATGCCAAGTAAGCCCACGCCTGCCGGCTTCACGGCCCGCCACTACTGCCAAGGCATCGGCGACTGCCACCTGCTGCGGTTCCCGAAAGCCGACCGCTCGCCGTTCTGGATGCTGATCGACTGCGGGGTCCACACCTCGATCTCCGGCGGTTCCGAGCTCATGGACGGCATTGTCGAAGACATCCACGCTGCGACCGGCGGACGCATCGATGTGCTCGTGCTGACCCACGAGCATGCCGACCACCTCTCGGCCTTCCTGCCATCGGCCAATCGGTTCGCGGATTTCAGGATCGGCGAGATCTGGATGGCCTGGACCGAGTCGGACGTCGACCCGCAGGCACAGGCGCTCGACAAGTTCAAGCAGCAGGCGCTCACCGCACTCGCGGACGCCAGCCAGCGCCTGAACGCGGCGCGCCAGCTGAGTCCGGGCCTGCAGGCCCTGCGCGCCGGCGTGGATGCGCTCCTGGGCTTCAGCTTCGGCGCCAAAGGCGAGAAGATCCGGGCGCTGCGCAAGGCCGCCGAGGCGCTGGCACCCGACAACATCCGGTACCGGGAACCCGGCGAGCCGCCGATCACCATCAAGGGGCTGCCGAACCTGCGCACCTACGTCCTGGCGCCGTCGCGCGACGAACGCTACCTGCGCATCACCGAAGGCAGCGGCGAGACCTACCGCATGGCCGACGATGCGGACGGCCTGCGCATGGCGCGCGCGCTGTCCTGCGCCTTTGCCGCCACCGCCGAGGGCAGCGCGCCGAACGATCCCGCCGCGCCGTTCGATCCCAGCACCGGCATCAGGCTCAGTGATTTGCGGCGTCCCGCAGCGGCGTCTTCCAGGAAGAATTCCATCGAAGCCTTCGCGCGCGACCACTACTTCGGACCGGCGATCGCGCCCGGCCCGGCCATACGCTCGCGCCGCCCGGCCAGCCCGGACACCGCCAACGAGCGCGACCAGTCGTGGCGGCGCATCGACCACGACTGGCTCGGCACGAGCGCCGACCTGGCCATGCAACTCGACAACAAGACCAACAACACCAGCCTGGTGCTCGCCTTCGAGCTCGTCGATACCGGCCGGGTGTTCCTGTTCGCGGCGGATGCCCAGGTCGGGAACTGGCTGAGCTGGCACGATACGCGCTGGACACTCGAGAACGGCGACGTGGTCACGGGGCCGGCCCTGCTGGCGCGAACGGTCTACTACAAGGTGGGCCACCACGGCAGCCACAACGCGACCCTGGGAAAGAAGGGGCTCGAGCTCATGGTCAGCAAAGACCTGTCGGCCTTCATTCCCACCAACGAGGACGACGCGAAGAACGTGCACTGGGGTGAGATGCCCTTCGAGGGCGTGCTCTCGGCGCTCGAGAAGCATTGCGGCAAGCGCGTCATCCGCGCCGACGCCGCATGGCTGCTTGGCGGAAAGCGGCCTTTCCGGGTCCCTTCCGGCTCCATCCGCAACCTGCGTACCGGCCCCGGCGTCGCCGAGGACGGCGATCCGCGCCGCCGCTGGGTGGAGGTGGATCTCGCGTGAGTCGTGCGCCGGGGTCTGGACACCATGGCGTCTAGACTCACGGCCATTGCCGCGCCACATGCTTCACCCGCAGGATTTCCACGATCCGTACGTCGGCGCGCAACCGATGGAAGATGATGTAGTTCGGATGCACGACCAGCTCCCTGGTATGCGCTACCCGGCCCGGCGGCCCGATCTCCGGATACTGCCGGAGCGGTTCGACCCTCGCGCGCAGCTTCTGCGCGAAGTTGCGGGCCGCGGCCGGACTGTCGTTGCCGATATGGCGGACGATCGCTCGCAGGTCTTCGACCGCCTTGGGGCGCCATTCGATGCGCCAGCCCCGGGGCGTCACGTACCTGCCCTGGAGCGCTTCCGATGCGGTCGGGTTGCAGGCAATGCAGCGATCTCGGCGTCCATGCCGGCCATGACCTCTTCGTGCGGGATACTCGGCCTCGCATCATCGACGGCCCCCTGGATCTCGGCAATCAGCCATCGGTTGTAGGCTGCAGCCCGATGGGCCTCGCGCATGGATTCCGCGCGCCCCCGGTTGCCCGGCTCCCGGATCCTCTCCTTCGGATCCCATGCGCTTGCATCGAAACGGCCGGTCGAAATGCCGATGCCGCGCAACGTGTTCAAGGCTGCCGCGAGGTTGCCGAAGCGGCGGGGCTCGTGGCTGCGCGCCCTGCACAGCACGGCGCCCGAACCGCTGCGAGTCACGACTTCCACGAGGAACGCGCCACCTTGCGCCTTGAGGGTGACGTCTGCCACCCCACCCGCTTCGCTCGCCGTGCGCAGTTGCTCCAGGGTCATATGCTGCATGGAGGGGTCCTGAAATGGCAACGTGGAAGAGCTACGTCAATTGTGCATGCCTCCTTGAAAAGGTACAACTCACGAGTCGTGGACAAAGGAGTCCATATGGCATATGCTTAAACATATGCCTGATGAGAGCACGATGTTTCCCGAACGACACGTCAAGCTTTTCAAGAACGGCCGGAACCAGGCCGTGCGGATCCCGCGCGAATTCGAGCTTCCAGGCGAGGACGCAATCATGCGCAAGGAAGGCGAGCGGCTGGTCATCGAACCCGCGCCCCCCAAATCACTGCTGGCCTTGCTGGCGACCTTGATGCCGATCGACGAAGAGTTTCCGCCGATCCCCGATCCGCATCCGGAATCCGTCGAGCTTTGATGCGCTACCTGCTCGACACCAATATCGTCTCCGATCTCGTCCGCCGCCCGCAGGGCCGCATTGCGGAACATGTCCGCAAGGTCGGTGAGGCGCAAGTCTGCACCAGCATCATCGTCGCTGCCGAATTGCGCTACGGAGCAGCGAAGAAAGGGTCGCAGCGCCTCGCAGCACAGCTCGAAGCCGTGCTCGGCGCACTCGACGTCCTCCCGCTCGAGGCACCCGCCGATGCTGCGTATGGCCTGATCCGTACCCGGCTCGAGCAAGCCGGCACGCCGATCGGCGCCAACGATTTGCTCATCGCCGCTCAAGCGCTCGCCCTCGGCTGCACCCTCGTCACCGACAACGAAGCGGAGTTCGCTCGCATCGACGGCCTGCCACGCGAGAACTGGCTGAGGCAGGCGTGAAATCTTTCGAACGCGCCGCCCTGCGCCTTCACGGCGCCCGACCGAGCACCCGCTCGTAGACTCCCCGGTAGCGCTGCACCGACGCCCGCCAGTTGCGCTCGCGCTCGACGAAGGCGCGCCCGGCGGCCACCACCGCTTCGAGCGCATCGGACGCCGACAGCGCCTCGATCGCGCAGCGCGCGAGGTCGGCCACGTCGTCGTGGCGGAAGAGAAAGCCGGTCTTGCCGTGCTCGATGAGCTCACGGTGCCCGCCCACATCGGAGGCCAGCACCACCCTGCCCTGCGCCATCGCCTCGAGCGGCTTGAGCGGGGTGACGAGCTCCGTGAGCCGCATCGACTTGCGCGGGAACACGAAGGCGTCGACCAGCGAGGAGTACGCCGGCACCTGGCCGTGCGGCACGCGGCCGGTGAAGATCACCCGCTCGGCCAGGCCCAGGCGCTGCGTCTGCGCCTTCAGCGCCGCCTCCTGCGGCCCGCCGCCGACCAGCAGGAGGCGCGCGTTCGGCACGCGCGCGAGCACGGCCGGCACAGCCTCGAGCAGCAGGTCGAGCCCCTCGTAGGCATAGAACGAACCGATGAAGCCGAGCACGCGCGCCTCGCGCAGGCCGAGCCGTGCCTCGAGCTCGGCATCGCGCGCGCCCAGCAGGGGGAACTGCGCGATGTCGACCGCGTTGGGGATCACGGTGATACGCCCGGCGTCCACGCCGCGCGCGGCGATGTCGCGGCGCAGCCCTTCGCAGATGCAGGTGACCTGGTCGGCGCGGCGCAGCACCCAGGTCTCGAGCGCGCGCGTGAGCCGGTAGCGCGGGCCGTTCTCCGAGGCGGTGCCGTGGTCCACCGCGGCGTCCTCCCAGAAGGCGCGCACCTCGTAGACCACGGGGATGCCCAGCGCCCTGCCCGCGCGCAGCGCAGCCAGCCCGTTCAGGCAGGGCGAATGGGCGTGGATGAGGTCGGCGCGCTCGCTGCGCGCAACGTCGCGGATACGCGGGGCGAGCGTGCGCACCACGTCCCACTGCTCGAGGACGGGCAGCGCGGCGAGCGCACCGGGGTGGGTGCGATGGAAGACCAGCCCGTCGACCGTCTCGGCGAGCGCGGCGGCGCCGTTCCGTGCGCCCGCCGCGGGCTCGCCCCGGGCCGCCGCGCCCGGCACCGCCCCGGCGGCGTGCTTGGACGAGGTGAGGTGCACCGTTTCCCAGCCCAGCTCGCGCTGGGTAGTCACGATCGCGCGCGAGCGGAAGGTGTAGCCGCTGTGCAGCGGGATCGAGTGGTCGAAGACGTGCAGGATGCGGGTCATGCGGCAATCGATTCCGATCGCTGGTCGAGCAGCTCGTCGACGACGCGCAGGTTCGCCGCCCAGCCGTAGTCGCGGATCACCCGCTCGCGGCCTTCGCGATGGGCGCCATGGCCGAAGAGCGCCAGCACGGCACGCGCATACTCGCCCGGATCCTCCTCGATGCGGAAGGCTGCGCCGGCGGGCACGCTGAGCCCGGCTGCGGCCGCCGGCGTGCAGGCCACCGGACGCGCCATCGCCAGCGCCTCGAGCACCTTGTTCTGGGTGCCGCGCGCGATGCGCAGCGGCGCCACCGCCACGTCGGCATGCGCGAGATAGGGCCGCACATCGGGCACGCGGCCGGTCACATGGATGCCGGGGCGGCTCTCGAGCGCCTTGACCTCGGCCCCGGGCTTGCTGCCGACGATGAAGAAACGCGCCCGGGGCGCTGCCGCGCGCACCCGGGGCCAGATCTCGTCGGCGAACCAGGTAACCGCATCCACGTTGGCCCAGTAGTCCATGGCGCCGGTGAAGACGGCCACCGGCCCCACCGCGCTGTCAGCGGCACCGCTGCCCACCGCCTCGTCCGCGGCAGCCGCGTAGGGGGAATCGAATGCCTGGTCGGGGTCGAAGTACTCGGTGTCGACACCGTTATCGAAGAATCCGACCTTCGCACCCGACTCCGGGGCAAGCTTGCGGAACAGCTCCGCCTCCGCCCGCGTGACGAACAGCGTCGCATCGAACTCGCGCGCGATGCGCCGCTCGTAGGCAAGCAGGGCGCGCGCCTCGCGCGCATAGAGCCACTTCATCGGTGCGCGCCTGCCCTCGGCGTACTGGCGCCACTTGTCGGAATCGACGTCGCACAGGTCGGCGATGCGGCGTAGCTGCGCGAACTTCGGGCCGGCCACGAACTGCGCCATGGTGGACGAGAACACCACTGCCCTCTCGATGCCCTCGGCAGGCACCACCGTATCGACCCAGCGCTGCATGGCGGCGATGCGATAGTAGGGCACCGACAGCGCCTCGCCGGTGAGCAGGCCGGCGAGGCTCGCCAGCTTGCGCCGCACGGGGTCGAGCCCGATCAGCTTCACCTGGCGGCACAGCCCGGCCAGCTCCCGCTCGTACTGCCAGTCGTGCGCATCGTCCACGAAAGCGCCCAGGTACACCTCATGGCGCGCCGCCAGATGGCGCAGCAGGTGGTACGAGCGGATCTTGTCGCCCTTGTTCGGGGGATACGGGATGCGGTGGACGAGCAGCAGCAGCCTGGAGGTCATCGGCAGCGGGCCGGTGATGGGGAACCGCAATGGTAGCGAGTCGGGCGCCACCGCGGTGGCGAGCTTGTCACGGAATGCCGCCCGGCTCAGATCCGCTCGAATTCCTGCACCAGCCGCTCGATGCGCGCATCCCAGGTATTGGCGCGCGCATAGGCGATGATGGCCTGGCGGTCCCAGTCGCGCGCGAGCGCACGATCGACGGCGTCGCGGAACTTCTCCGCGTCCCACCAGTCCACCAGCTCGCCCACCGCCGGGCTGGCGACGACCTCGGCGTTGCCGCCGACCCGGGTGGTGACCACCGGCAGGCCGCAGGCCATCGCCTCGAGCAGCACGTTGGACCAGCCCTCGAACTCGGTGGCCTGCGCGAACACGTCGGCCGCGCCGTAGTACCACTTCAGCGCTTCGTGCGGCTGGCGGCCGCACAGGCGCACCGCGTCGGCCACTCCGTGCTCGCGCGCGAGCGCCTCGAGCTCGCCGCGCATGTCGCCCTGCGACGCGCCGCCGCCCACGATCAGGAACAGCAGCCCGGGGTGGCGCGCGCGCAGCGCGGGCAGCAGCGGGATCACCCGCTGGAAGCCCTTGGTCGGGATCAGGTTGCCCACGCCGATGAGCACCTTGGCCGATTCCGCGATGCCGAGGCGGCGCCGCGCCTCGGCGCGGTCGACGGGGGCGAACTTGTCCAGGTCGACCCCGTTGCCGATCACGCTCACCTTGGCGGAATCGATACCGAGGCGCTCCACCACGTTGCGCACCAGGGCCTGCGAGACCGCGAACAGCCTGGTGGCCGAGCGCATCGCCTCCACGAGATGCCCGCGGCGGTCGGTGTCGACCAGCCATTCGTCCTTGCTGCCGCGGATCGTGATCGTCACCGGCAGCCCGAGCGCGCGCCCGATGCGGGTGGCGGCCCAGCCGTCGGGATAGAGGAAATGCGCATCGACGAGCGTCGCGCCGAAGCGCTCGTGGATGCGCCGCACCGCCGGCAGCGTGGCACGCGCCATGAACCAGCCGTCGAAACGCTTGAGCAGGCCCGGCAGCGAGAAGAAGCGCGGCCGATGGACCTCGACGCCGTCCATGGTCTCGTGCTCGATCGCCATGGGGCGGAAGCCGGGTCGGAAGCGCCGCACCAGCGCATCGAACGGCGACCACGGCTGCGGCGCCACCACCACCAGCGGCAGGCGCCGGGCGACGCGGAACATGCGCTCGCGGATGAACGTACCCGCCGTCGGAGCGGCGGCGCTCGGAAAGAGACTGCAGTAGACGATGATGCGGGGCGATTTCGCCACGGAATGCCTGTCGGGGAACCTGTCGTAGCCGGCGACGGTGCGCCTGGAGCCGTGGCCGGCAATGGTAGCCACTCCGGCGCCTGTGCGCACGAGGGCCCGCGAATCGGCTCGCGCGAGCCTGCGGTTGCGCTGGCGACCCCGGCATTGTTATGGTCACCCTGTGCGGCGTTCGTCGCGGGCGACCCGCGGGAATTCCGTGGCACGCGGCGACCGACGGCACTGCCCACTCCGGACTGACGCCGATAGAATGCCCCACGACATCGAACCGCGGATACCGGGCAGCCGCTTGAGACCACCAGGAAGCGCGGACGGGCGCGAGGCGACCGTGCGCATCGAGCCGAACCAACTCGAGGGCTTCGAGGCCGGCCCGCGCTTCGGCGTCTGGTGGCTGCCGGTGCGGCGCGAACCGCGAGGAGCGGTGCTGTGCGTGCAGCCGTTGGGTGCCGAGCGCGCCGCGGCCCGCCACACGCTGGCCTGCCAGGCGTGGCGCCTGGCGGCGCTCGGCTGGGCGGTGCTGATGGTGGATCTCTACGGCACCGGCGATTCCCCCGGCGAGCTCTACCAGGCCACGCTGGAAGGCTGGCGGCGCGACCTGTTGCGCGCGGCGCTGCTGGCGCGCCAGCGCCATACCGGCTACAACGTGCTGTGGGGTGTGCGCGGCGGTGCGCTGCTGGGTGCGGACATCGCCGTGGCCCTCGATCAGCTCATCGATGCCTACGTCTTCTGGCAGGCGCCCGATGACGGCCGACGCATGGTCGAGACGATGGACGAGGGCCCGGCCATGGGGCCCGACACCCTCGCGGCGCTGCGAGACCTGCGCATGCTGCCGCCGCCGGCGGCCGACCACGGCGCCCTGCCCGCGGTGCTTTTTCTGGAGATCGGCGAGGCCCCGGGCGGCCTCGCCGACGTCTCGCCGCTCACCTGCACGCTGACCGAGGCCTGGCTCGAGGCCGGCTACCTTGCCACCCCGCGCGCCGCGCTCGCCTCTCCCTTCTGGCTGCCGGGAGGCGCGGCGCAACCCCTGAGCGCCTTCGCCGCCACCGAGGAGTTCCTGGAGAGCATGCAATGAGCCTGGGACTCCCAGCCGCATGACGCTCGAGCTGCCATGCCAGATCGACGGGGTGACCGGCGCGCTGATCGGGGTAGCCACGCAGACCGCGCGTGCCGGCGACATCGTGGTGCTGATCGTGCCGGCACCCGGCGGCACGCGCACCGGCCCGCACCGGTTGCACGTACGGCTTGCCCGCACCCTCTCCGATGCCGGCCTGCCTTCGCTGCGCTACGACCCCCCCGACGGGGGCGACTGCCCGCCTGCGAGCGATGCCGCGGCGGCATTCGACGGCGACCTGGTCGCGGCGGCGCGTTACGTGCTGGGGCTGCAGCCCGGTGCCTCGGTGGCGATCCTGGCGCTGGGTGAAGCCGCAGCGGCGGTGGCGCGTGCATGGCCGGTGCTTGCCGGTGCCGATATCGCGCTGTCGGCCCTGTGCCTGATCGACCCGGCAATCGGCGGGATCGAGCTGCCGCCGGCGCGCGGCTGGTGGCGGCGGTTGTTCGGCTCGCCCTCCCCGGCAGCGAACGGCGCGGCCGGAGGTGGGGCGACGAACGATACGCCCCGGGCCGCAGCAGTGGACGACGCGTATGCCGCCGAAGCCGCGTCAGCGTGGCTGGAGCTTCCCCAGGCCCTGCACGACACTCGATCGAGACTGCTTCTGGCGACCGGAGGCGCCGAAGCGCGCCACCCGGCGCTGTTCCGGCTGGCCCGCGAGCATCGCAGCTGGCGCAAGGCGCTGCGGCAGCCGGAGGCATGGCTGCATCTGGCGGACGCGGACGAGGCGTTCGGCCAGCCGGAGCACTGGCGCACGCTCGGCGGGTGGCTGGGGAGGCGGATCGGAGGGTGACGGCCCGGTGACGTGCGCGCGTGATGCCGACCGACTCGTCGACGAAGCTCACACTCTTTGGTCGTAGACGAAGCGCCGGATCTTGGTCGTCGTGATGCGTTTCGCATCCGGATGGGCCGGATTGATCAGCACATTGTCCTCCTCGACGATGACGACCGACGGCACGGCCAACAGCGCGGTGCGTCCGGCGCCCAGCCAGGCCGACCCTGCGGCGCGCGAGACCCGTCCCTCCGGTATCGCATCCCATCCGATCGGAGGGGGCCGAGGCAGGATCTCGCGCGTCGCCCAGACATCGTCGGGCACCTCGACCCGCACGAGATACCGATTCCAGGGAAGCGCAGCCCCTTTGCCGAAATGGGCCCGCGTCTCCCATGCCGCCAGCGAGATCGATGTCGCCGCGTAGGTCACGTGCTCGCCGGGATGGTTCCAGCGTGCGCCCTGGTGAGCGGCCCTCTTCCCCGCCATGTCCTCGGCCGTCCACAGTGGCGTATCGGCGGCGATCCGCCACAAACTGACCGTCACGCAGGCAGCCCGCCTCTCATGCGCTCGAGCACCTGCTCGACCGCGCGCTGGCCTTCCGGATTGCGCAGCATCTCGCCGGGCGTGCGGCCGCCCAACTCCGGCAATCGCTCGCGCATCCATTGCGCCACCCAGCCTTCGAGATCGAAGCCCTTCAACTGCTGGGGATCGCCGCTCTCTTCGAGCAGGCGGCGCAGCGTGGCTGCAATGCGCAGGAAGCCCATGACGCGATGCCCTGCAGCATCGGGCAAGGGCTCGTTGGCCTCCTCCTTTCGCCGGAACGTCGTCTGGGACACGCCAATGATGCTCATGACGCTGCCGATGGTCTCTCCCGTCGCACCCGCGATGACGTTCACCAGGTAGGTCGGAACCCCGGCTTCGACGGCGTCGAACAGAGCCACTCCGGGCGACTCGATGACGCGGCCGACGAGGTCGTGAAAGGCGCGGCGCCATTCACGGACGCCCGCATCCCGTTGCCTGACATGCAGGATCCAGAACGCTCGCGGATCCTGCCCCACGGCACGGCCGCGCGCCGACTCGAGCCGATTCTTCCGACGCCGGATCGTGTTTCCGGTTGCAGCACCCATAGATCGCCCATTTGGATTATTTGAAGCAACCAAATGGTATACCCTCGCTCGCCCGATCGGGCTGGATCGGCTCATGGACACGCACCCGGCGCCGTGAACGACCTGTCGCCGCCGATGGCCAGCCAACCATCGTCTCCACGCGCGAGGCTGCCGTCGTTGGCGGAGGTCGCCGGTGCAACGGATATCGCAGAAGTGGTGGGAGCTGCGGACGCAACGGGAGCCGCGGACGCAATCGGCGTGGCGGGATCGTTGGGTATCGACGGCGCGCCGCCGCTCGACGCCAGCGGCAGTCCCGCCCCCGCCGGCACAGGGGAGGCGCCAGGGCCCGGCGAGGACGAAGCGGCATGGACCGCGGACTGCGTCCGTGCCGACGTCAGGGCGCTGCGGCGCGCCGGGCTCTGCATGCGGAGCGTGGCGCTCACGCGCACCGGCCAGCGCGGCACGGCCGTGCCGGAAGCGTCGGGCGCGAGATAGATCGGACACGCCCAGGCGCGGGCACCTGGCAAGGCCGCCGGGACGCCCAGGTCGAGCGAGCCGAGCCGGCGACCCGATGGCGCCGCGCAGCCGTCGACGAGGCGCATCAGCCAGACCGCGACGCTCCCGATCAGCGGCACGGTCATCGGCACGCCGTAGCGCAGCTCGAGCTTGAGCAGGTTCGCATCGTTGAGCGTCTGCTGCGAACCGGCGCCGATCGGCTCGCCGCCGCGCAAGCCGGTCACCCCGCTCGCGGGTTGGCGCGAGGCGCTCCACTGCAGGCTGTCGTTTGGAATCTCGATGATGCCCGGCAGCGGATAGCCCATTGCATCGCGCGCCGGCTCTCCCCAGTCGGCGAAACTCTCCACGGTCGGCGAGAGCTGTCGCAGCACGATCCAGCCGGCCGCAAGCCCCTGTCGGAGTTGGGCGCCGGAAGCGGCGACGGCAGCAGCCCACGGGCGCGCGGAATCCACTCCGTACCAGAACGGCATCAGGCCGCGCGCGAGCCCGGCTTCGATCGCGGAGGGGTCGGCTTGCGCGACACTGCCTGCGCGCACCGCTTCGAGCAGGCCGTGCTCGACGGCCGTGCGCGCATGAAACAGCAGTGCCCACTGCAGGCCGCCGAGCCCCAGCAGCAGCACGATGGGCGCTGCGAGCAGGGTCTCGACCAGCGCGGTGCCGCGGCTGCGCGGACGGCGCACGGCGGGTTTCATGGCTTGGGGGCACCGCGAATGTAGTCGATGCGCGGCAGCTCCGATTCGGAAGCGGAGCGTGCCCGGGAATGTGCTGCGGCGGCGGGTGGCGCCGGCTTCCGTCTCGCGGGTGCAGGCGCCGCCTCGGGCGAGGCAGGCTCTGCCGGTGCGGACCCCGCCCGAGACGACGGGACCTGGCTCGCCGCACGAGCGGATGCGGAACCTGGCCCGGCCAGGACATCGAGCCGTCGCCGCACGCTGCGGATCGCCTCGCCGATCGGTTCGCGCGGCCCGGCCGCGGCCGCCGCAGGACCGATGCGCTCGAGCGTGCGCAGCGACTGCTGGGCAAGCTCGAGATTGATCAGGGCGAGGTTGTACAGGGCCTTGGCGCGCAAGGCGGAATCGGTCCCCTCGCCGTCGCCGCGGGCAGCGGCGCGGCGATAGGCGCCGAGCGCCTTGAACCGATCGTTGCGCTGGTGGTGCAGGTTGCCGATGCGCAGCCACGCCAGGACATGACCGGGCTCGAGCGATACCACGCGCTCGAAGGCGGCCATCGCCTCGTCGGCGCGGCCACCCCGATAGGCCGCCTCGCCCCGTTCGAGCAGGCGCGTCAGGTCGGCGCGGGTTGCCGACGCCGAGGCGTCGACGGGCGCCTCCGTAGCCGGTGACGGGCTCTCCGCAGTTGCCGCGGCTGCCTGGGCCACCGTCACTGCAACAGGCTGTCCTGCGGTGGGCTGTCCTGCGGTGGGATGCCCTTCGGCGGACCGCGCCTCGGCAGACTGCACCCCGGCCGGCGCCGCCGCGACAGGCAGGTCGGCGCACGCTCCCAGCGGCAGCATCAGGCCGACGGCACCGGCGATCGAAAGCGCTGCACTCGCGCGGGCACCGCGGCGATACGGAGATGTCATCGGAATGCTCCTCGGAGGAAAGCAGGCCGCGCGGCCTCGGAAGCGCAGCCCCAGACGAGCCGCGTGCCCTCGCGCAGTCCGAGACGCGCCGCCTCGCCGGCGGACAGCTCGAGCACTGCGCGGCAGCGGGGTCCGATGCGCAAGCGCCGGGGCGGCACGCTGCGGTCGATGCGCTGCACGACCATGCAGGGCGAGACGAAGACCAGGTCGAGCGCCCCGCGCACGCCGAACGTGTGCACGGCACGGCATGGCTCGATCCACAGGCCCGCGCCGCCGGGCGGCGTGGGCAGGGCGACCAGGCCGCGCAGCCGCGCCGCGAAGCTGCGCGCGCACTCGGTCGCGATGCGCACGCGCGCGCCGCCGGCGGCCTCGAACTCCAGCACCGCGGACGCCAGCGGCCCGGACTTGCCTCGGGCGATCACAGCACGCCCTCCTGCAGCAGGCGATACACGACCGGGAAGAGCAGGATCGCGAAGGTGCCCGGGAAGATGCATAACACCAGCGGCAGCAGCATCTTGACGGGGGCCTCCATGGCAAGGCGTTCGGCGCGCAGGAAGCGCTCGGTGCGCCGCTGCTCGGCCTGCGTGCGCAGGATCGGGCCGAGGCTCGCCCCCTGGCGCTCGGCGGCCAGCAGCGCGGCCACGAGATTCGACACTGCCGGTAGCGCGAGGCGTGCGGCCATCGCCCGCAACGCCTCGTGGCGCGGCTGGCCGGCATGGACATCGCGCAGCACACGCTGCCATTCGTCGCGCAGCGGCCCGGCCGGGCCGTGCCTGGCCGCCTGCCCGAGCGCCGCTCCGAGGTTGGCACCGGCTTCGATCGACAGGGTGATCAGGTCCAGGTCGTGCGGCAGCTGGCGCAGGATCGCCTGGCGGCGACGCGCGATGCGGTCGCGCAGGGCCGTGCGCGGCATCAGCGCACCGAGCACGGCAGCCGGCGGTGCGATCAGCGCCGGCGACACGCCAGTGAACGCGGTGACGCACACCGCGCCCAGCGCACCCGAGACTGCGCCCATGCATTGCGCGGCGAGGAACTGCTCGGCATCGATCGCCCGATCGAGGCCGGCGCGCGCCAGCGCATCGCGCGCACGTTCGCGCTGTCCGGCGCTCAGCCACGGCGCGACCATGGGTGCGAGTCGGCGTACCAGCGGCCAGGCAAAGCGCCAGGCGTGCGGCGGCGGCACGGCATGCGAGGGCAGCGGCCGCAGCGGCGCAGACCACGCACCGGCCAATGCAGCGACCATCGCCAACACGGCGATGAACGCCGCGCCGAGCGAGGCGATGAGCGAGGCGCTCATACGTCGATCGCCACGATGCGACGGATCAGCGCCATGCCGATCCCCTGCAGCACGACCACCACTGCGCACACCGTCCAGCCCTGCCAGGTATCGACGAGGGCGCGCATGGCGATGGGATCGATGGCGAACAGCAGCGCCGCGAGCACCACCGGCAGCGCCCCCATGATCCACGCCTGCAGGCGGCCCTGGGCGGTCAGGGCGCGGATCTTGCCCTCGATGGCGAGCTTGCGGCGCGTGGTTTCGGCCAGCGACTCGAGCGTTCTCGCCATGCCGCCTCCCGTCTCGGCGCCGATGCGCAGGGCGGAAGCGAACAGGATCGTCTCCTCGATCGGCATGCGACGCGCGAGCGAGCCGAGCGCCTGATCCAGGCCGACGCCGAGCCGCTGCTCGCGCAGCAGCAGGCCGAGCTCCTGGCGTGCCGGCGGCTCGATCTCGGTGCCGGCCTGGGCGAGGGCCTGCCCGAGCCCGCTGCCGGCGCGCAGCCCTCCGGCCACCAGCATCAGCAGGTCGGGCATCTGCTGGCGAAACGCCTCCAGCCGCCGGCGACGCAGGCCGCGCAACACCAGGCCGGGCAAGGCGCCGAATGCCAGGGCTGCGACCAGCGCTGCCTGCCATTGGCCGCTCGCGACCCACACGCCCGCCGTGACCGCGATCGCGAGGACGTGCTGCAGCACGAAGAGGCGCGCCGCGTCGATGAAGAGAAACGATTCGCGCATGCGGGCCGCCACTGCGCGTTCGAAGCGCTCGCGATGCGCCCGTGCATAGCGCCTCGCGAGCAGCGTGCCAAGCGCGAGCGCAGCGGAGGCGCCCGCGAAGACGGCGCACAGCACCGGCCACAGGTCGGCCCAGCGAAGCTCGTTCACGATGCCCCCCGGAAGATGGACAGATCGAGCGCCAGGCCCTCGGCCTGGAGGCTCTCGTAGAACTGCGGCACGTTGTTGCAGCCGACGAAGCGTCCGCCCTGCGCGGCGCGTCCCGTGCGGCGTTCGAAGCGAAAGAGCGGCTGCATCAGCACGCGCTGGCCCTCCAGGCCCGTGATCTCGACGATCTCCACCACGCGTCGCCGCCCATCGGCCAGCCGCGCCTGGTGCACGACGACGTCGACCGCCGCCGCGATCTGCTCGCGGATCGCGAGCACCGGCATGTCGACGTCTGCCATCAGCACCATCGTCTCCAGCCGAGAGATGACGTCGCGAGAGCTGTTGGCGTGCACCGTGGTGAGCGAGCCGTCATGGCCGGTATTCATCGCCTGCAGCATGTCGAGCGCTTCGCCGCCGCGGCACTCGCCGACCACGATGCGATCGGGGCGCATGCGCAGCGCGTTGCGCACCAGGTCGCGGATGGCGACCTGGCCGTGGCCCTCGGCATTGGCGGGCCGGGCTTCGAGGCTGACCCGGTGCTCATGCGCCAGCCGCAGTTCGGCCGCGTCCTCGATCGTGATCACGCGCTCCGCCTCGGGAATCAGGTTCGAGAGCAGGTTGAGCAAGGTCGTCTTGCCGGAGCCGGTGCCGCCCGAGACGACGACGTTGCGCCGGGTACGCACGCACACTTCTAGGAAGTCGAGCATCGGCTGCGACAGAGAGGCGATCGAAACCAGGTCTTGCGGCTCGAACAACCGGTGGTTGAAACGCCGAATGGTGATCGCGGGTCCGCGTATGGCCAGCGGAGGGATGATCGCGTTCACCCGCGAACCGTCGGGCAGGCGCGCGTCGACCATCGGCGAGCTCTCGTCGATGCGGCGGCCGAGCGGCGTGACGATGCGGTCGATGATGGCGCGCACCGCCTCCTCGCCGGTGAATGCGGCGTGACTGCGCTCGATGCGGCCCTCGCGCTCGACGAAGATCTCGTCGGGCGCATTGACCATGATCTCGGTGACCGTGTCGTCGCCCAGCAGCGGCTCGAGCGGCCCCAGCCCGATTGCCTCGTCGAGCACGCCGTGCACCAGGCGTTCGCGATCGACCTCGAGCGGCAAGGCGCGCTCGCGCTCGATCAGCTCGCGCAGCAGCGCTTCGATTTCGTGGCGCAACTGCGCGGCGCTCAGCTGGCGGATGTCCTGCCGGCGCAGGTCGATCGCCCCCAGCAGCCGGCGGTGCAGGAGGCGGCGCCATTCGAGATCGGTCGCGGCGACGGTGTCGCCGGCGCCCGGCGCGGTTTGCCCGGCAGGCGCCTCTTCTTCGCCGGCCGCCGAGCCGCTGCCGGCGCAGGCAGGCACCGCTTCGGGCGCCTGCGGATGGACTCGCATGCGGTAGCCCGCAATGGCGATCTCGTCGTTCTCGGCCAGCGGCGCGTACTCGACGATGCGCTCGCCGTTGACCCAGGTGCCGCCGAGGCTGCCGAGGTCGATCAGCTTGAAGCCGTGCTCGATGCGGCGGATCTCGGCATGCGTACGCGCCACGCGCCAGCCGGCCAGCCGGACCGCGCTGCCGGGCTGGCGGCCGATGCGGCTGGGGAACTCGGTGAGGCGCAGGGCCCGCGGCATCTCGCCGTCGGCCTCGACGATCATGGTCAGCATGGGCGTGCTCCGGTCAGTCGGCCATGCGCAGGCGCTCGCGCACCTGCTCGAGCTGCCGCTCACTGCGCTCGACGGCAGCGCGCTGGGTGTCGCTCCGGGCGTCCACGAAGCGCGGCGTGATGAACACCACCAGGTCGGTCTTGCGGTCGCGGAACTCGCGCGAGCGGAACAGCTTGCCGAGGATGGGCAGCTCCCCCAGCCCCGGCACCTTGTCGATGGACTTCGAGGAGTCCTCGCTCAGCAGCCCCGCGATCACCAGCGTCTCGTTCTCGCGCAGATTGACCTCGGTCTCCGCGCGCCGCTTGACCAGGCCCGGTACGTCCTGCACCTGGATCTCGAAGTTGATGGCCGAGATCTCGGTGGCGATCTTCGCAGCGATCACGCCGCTTTCGCTGGCCACCGGACTCACGTCGAACTTCACGCCGTACTCCTTGAAGCCGACCGACACGGTGCCCAGGCCGCTGGCGAAAGGCACCGGCAGCTCGCCGCCGGCGACGAAGCGCGCCGAACCGCCGCTGCGGCACGACAGGCGCGGCTCGGCGAGCACCACCGCATCGCCGTTCTTCGCCAGCAGGTTGATCATCGACGTGATCGACGAGGCCAGGCCCAGCGTGGTGGCGAACGGAGCGACCCGCGGGCGGACTTCCAGCGCGGCATCGGCGGCCGCCCCGCCAGGGCGGAATGCGTTGCTGCGATGCAGGTCGCCGAGGATGCCGAAGCTCGGCCCCTGCATGCTGCCGCTCCAGCGCACGCCGAGGTCCTCGAGCAGGTCACGGCGGATCTCGACCATGCGCACGTCCATCTCGATCATGCGCTCGAGCCCGACGCGACTGATGAGGTTCACCACCTGCGGATAGCGCCGCGCGATCTCGCCCAGCCGCGTGGCCTCCTCTTCCGAGAGCTCGCTGCCTTCCAGGACCACCTTGTCGCCGACGATGCGCGCGCGCACCCGGCTGTACTCCCCCAACATGGCGCGGATCTCGGACAGCAGCCGGTTGGCGTCGGCCGGCACCACGCTGATCGCGAAGCTGGTCTCGGTGCCGTCCTTCGCCCACAGGTGCAGCGTGCTCTGCCCGGCGGCCTCGGGAATCACCAGCACCTGGCCTCCGTCGAGCGCAGTGGCCTGGATCACCTTGCCGTTGCCGACGGCGACCCGCTTGAGCTCACCGGCACGAATCAGGTGCACCTGCCCGACGTACAGCTCGATCGGGATGGTCGGCAGCCCGGTTTCGGCGGACGCGAGCTGGCAGACGGCCCAGCAGGCGGCGACTGCCGACCGCGGCGACGCAAGGCGCGAGAACCACGCGAGCAGCACGAACGAGACCCCCCGGATGCCGGATTTCATGGACGTTTCGCCTCGTCGTGTTCGCGCTGGGTATCGGCCGCAGCAGCGGCACCGGGACGGCGCAGCGACCATGGCATGGTCTCGGGCATGGCAGGCGCCGACGCTCCCGCCGGCGGCACGAGCTTCGCTGGCCCCGCGGGTGCAGCGAACACCGCGGATGCTGCCGGCATGGGCGGCGCCTGCATGCCCCCGATCGGCCGCTCGGACGGCGCAACCGGCGGCGCCATCTGCATCGCGACGAGCGCGCCGCGCCCACCCACGATGAGCTCCGGACCAAGCGGCGCGACCGCCGCACGCGGCGACGCCGGTTGCGTGATGCCGAGCAAGGCATTGAGGTCGAGCGCTCGCGCGCCCAGGGGCGTGCGATCGTCGGGATGCCGCAGCATCGCGGTGAGCTTGCCGGTGCGCTGCGCGACGATCAGCTGCTGGGCCTGCGCCGGCGTCACCTCAACGGTGATCGCCGTGAAGTGGCGTCCCCCCGCACCGTCCTCGGCTCCGGGGCGTACCTGGCGTCCGGTGGCCAGCACCGCGAGATCCTGCATCAGCGTGGTCGTCACCTCCTGGCCCGGGGGCTGTCCGGCCGGCGAAGGCGGCCGCACCGAGAAGATCAGATCGATCCGGTCACCGGGCTGCAACATGCCCGAAACGGAATTGACCTCGTCGACCAGGATCGACATTGCGCGGATCCCCTGGCGGATGCGGCTGGAGAAGCTGCCCCTCTCGGCACCGACGATCGCGCCGGCCAGCAACGGTTCACCGCTGCGCATCGGCTGGTCCAGCCTGGCGCCGATGTGCTGCTCGAAGCGCTCGGGACGGATCGCCGAGCCGGGCAGGTACTGCAAGGGCACCTCGCGCACCGCCATGTTCTCCGGCACGACGAGCTCGCCGCGCTCGAGGTCGCGCCTGGCCACCACCACCTCCACGGTTGCCTGGCGCGGCACCAGCCTGGCCTTCTCGATCTCGAGCCGTTCGGCGATGTAGCCGCGCGCGCCGAAGACCGCCAGCGTACCGAAGAGCAATGCAATGCCGAACAGCAGCAGGCTGCGATGCCGCAGGCACATGGCGGCAGCGGCACGAAAGGCGGCGAACGGGCTCTTCATGGCAGGGACATCGCGTGGGTGTATCGTTCGTACCGGTCGCCGAACGCCTGGAACAGGCGCTCGAGCGGGCTGCGCGGCCCGGCGGCGAGCACGAGCACCAGGAGCGCCAGCACGATCAGGATCTCGACGGCCGACTGGCCGCGCTGCACGCGACGCTTCATTGCGGCACCTCGACGTGGTAGAGCACGAGCGCCGTATCACGCTCGCGTGCGTGCAGGGTCACCATCACCTCGGCGCCGGCACGGCGATAGAAGCGCGCCCGGTCGTTGCGCCAGGTGAGCGCGCTTCGGACGGCCGGCATCGGCATGGCGGAAAATCCCGCTCGACGCAGATGCGCCTCGAGACGCCGTTCGGCTTCGTCGATGCCGTGCGGCAGCTCGGCAATGAGCGTGTCGGCCGAACGGTAGCCATCCGGCGCGGCATCGCGCGAGGCGAGCTGGCGCATCACGCGCGCATCGGCGGGTAGCAGGCGCTCGAGCACGCGCTCGCTGCGAGGTGATCGGGTACGGGCGCTCCAGTGCGTGAGCAGCCCCTCGCTGCCGCCGTCGGCCGACGCACGCAGTTGCAAGGTCTCGAAGCGCTCGCCGATCCGGCGCGAGAGCACCGACCAGCCTTCGCTTTCGGCACGCACGATGGGCCCTTCGTCGTCGCGACGCCAATGGCGCTCGACCTCGGCCAAGGCCTGCGCCGGCCCGAGCCGGCTGCTCACCTGACTCACGCTCAACGCATGGCCGGCCAGCTCGCCCTCCGGCACTGCCACGCGCTCACCCTCGAGGCCCGGCGGCAAAGCAGGCCTGGACTCGGCGCGCGCCGGCGTCCCGATGCCGGCAAGCGGCAGCGCCAGCATCAGCGCCGTGCCGATCGGCACGAAATGCTCGCGCAGGCGCTGTGCGCCAGTCATGGCGCCACCCTGTCGGCCGGCACGCGGTCGACGTCCACGCGGTATGGCCTGAACGAGGCCGCGCTGGGCTCGATGCCCGCTGCCTGCATCAGGCCGATGCTCCAGTGCGTGAGCTGGTAGCCGAGCGCGAACGCGGTCTCGTGCAGTGTATCGAGCCGGCTGCCCTGCGCCACGCGCGAGTCGACACGGTGCGCCTCGCTCCCGTACGGCCCGGAGGCGTGCCAGGCATCGGTGAGCACCGCGGTGCGCGCCTGCAGCGTGAGCGGGAGCGAATCGAGCCGGGTGAACTGCTCGTTGCCGGCCTCGCTCGGCGAGACGCGCACCTGCACCTGCGCTTCCGTCATGCCGCCGGTGAGCGACAGGCCGAAGCGCGCGGGGCCGGCGACGCTGTCGAGCAGGTTGGCCGCGCCGGCAGCCGCACGCCCGATCGCCGTGGAGCGGCCGGCATCGAACCGCGGCGACGACAGCGTCGCGCCGACGTCTGCGAAGCGCTCGAGCAGAGGTTGCCCGCGACGGTCGACCCACAGCGCATTGCGCTCGGCCGCCGGCGCCGGATCGGCGATCACGTCGTTGCTGAGGATTTCGCGATCGATGCGGCCGTAGTGACGCCGGCGCACTTCATCGGCCAGGCCCGCATATGCGGCAGGATCGGCGCAGGCCTGCGGCCGCACCGTGCACTCGAATGCGAGCGTGCGCGAGGCGGCGATCGTGGCCTGCTGCATGGCCTGGAACTTCCCCAGCATCATCGTCAGCACGGCCAGCGGGACCAGCACCAGCGCCGCCACGAGCGCCTCGACCAGCGCCTGGCCGTGCTGCCGGGAGTGACCCATGCGACGATCAGGACACATGGCGATCAGTGCACGTAGGCCAGCACGGCCGCGCGCTGCGCGGCCGTGGGCTCGGCCAGGCGCGCCTGCCAATACGGGCTGTACAGGCTGGCGTACTCGATGCGCGCGGGCGCCGCGGGCGGGCGGCGGAAATACACCTCGCCCACCGCCATGGCCCACAGGCGATCACCGGCGAAATGCTCGAACAGCCGCAAGCGCCCGGTGCCCACGTTCAGGGCATTGGCCGTGCGCACCCGTGCGCCGTCGCTGCGCGCGAGCACGACCACCTGCGTCACCGGGAACCTCGGATCGGCCAGCCCTGCGTAATTCAGCTCACGCACGCGCTCGATGCCGCCGTAGCGCTCGAAGCCCGTGTAGCCGTTGCCGCTCATCTCGAGCGAAGCGCGCCAGGTCGCACCGGCGTTGTCCCAGGTGTCGCCGGCATTGGACTGCACCCCGTTCAGCGGTGCCGCATCGGTGGCCTCTGCCGCCCCCCAGCCCACCACCAGCGACTCGTACTGCTGGCAGCTCGACGAGAAGAAACCGCGCCGCCGCCGATAGTCGTGCACCGAGCCGGTATCCACTGCCTCCCAGCGTTCGAGGTCCGGAGTCAGCGCGGTGCCGCCGCGTTTGCGCCACCACTGGAACCAGCGGCTCGTGTCGAACGTCGAGCCGAAGCATCCGGAGGGCAAGGGCAGCAGGCGGACGTCGTCGCGCCGCGGCCCCTTGACGAAACCATCCAGCGAGTCGATCACCACGTCGCGCAGCCTGGTACGATCGGCGTCGCTGGCATAGCGGCGGGTGAAGCCGGCGAACGCACCGCCGTCGCCGAGTGCGAAGGCGAAGAAGCCCGGATCGTTGGCACGCACGACCTCGTTGGCCACCGCGCCGAGCCCGAAAGTGTCGGCGGCCAGCTGCAGCGTCTCCTGGCTGCGCTGCAGCAGCGACTTGTAGCCGAGCAAAGGAGCCGCGCGCAGCGGAATCTCGTCGGCCGCGGTGCGCTCGGTCAGGTTGCGTGCCGTGCCGGCCACCTTGGCCACCACCGCCAGCACCGCGGCCGCCGGCGGCCACGCGGACGCGAGCCGGCGCGCGGTGACGGTGAAGTTCTCGAAGTACTTCGCCCATGAGGTCAGCGTGACCGCCTGCGCCACCGCCGCTTCCTGCGCGACGATGGCGCGGTTGGCATAGGCATGGAAGTTGAGCACGCGCGCACGCCACACGGCGGCGCTGTAGGCCGCCGCGTCGGCCGCGTTGGTCAGCCGCTGCCTGGACGCCGTGACCTGCCCGGTGCTGAAGAGGAAGAACAGCGCCAGCAGGCCGGCGAAGAGCAGCACCAGTGCCAGCACCAGCGCCTGGCCGCGCTGGCGGTGCGGGCCGCCGGTCGCGCACCGTGCGCTGCGCGCCCCGCGGTGCCGACGCAAGCGAAGTCCGATCGCGATCGTGTCCATCTTGCCTGCTCCGACCGGCGGCCGCCGCTCAGCGGTTGTTGGCGTCGTAGTTGTCGAGCCCCTTGCGCGCGTTGGCGTTGGTCGATGCAGTGGTGGCGTTGGCCTGGGCGTTGCCGATCGCCGTGGACGCCGTCTGCCCGGACACCTCCAGCGCCAACCCCGCGGTCTGGTTGCGCAGGGTCTGCCCGAACAGTGTGTAGACGCCGATCGCCGCCACCGCGATCAGCGCGACGACGATGATGTATTCGGTCATCCCTTGCCCGGCCTGGCGACGGCAGTGGGTGGCAGGAACGATGCGATCGGGAACGCTGCCTGCAGGGCGGTTCATTGGGGGCTCCTGTGCGTGATTGCTGTGTGCAGGAACCATTGGATACGACGGCGTGCCCGCTGCCTATTGCGCGTATCGACTAGGCCGTCCGGCAGATCGATAGGCGACTTGCCGCGTACCGGCCCCGGCCGCTCGCAATCCGTCGCCCACCGGCGTCGATCGACCGCTCGCGTGAAGGCTGCGGTCCCCGGCTCCAACCCGGAGCGCCGTCACGAGACTGACGCGGGCGCGTCGCGATCCGGTCATCAACGCCGCCTAGTCTCCGTTGCGAACGGCACGTCATCCGGCTCGCGGAAGACGGCAGCGACGGCGCGGCGAAGACCTTCAAGTGGGACGTCTATCTGTTCGGCGCGCGTTCGACGGCATCCGCCGACGTCAATCTGTCGCAACTCGGCCTCGACAACGACTTCTCGAGCCCCGACGGCCTCTGGTTCAGCGTAGCCACACCAGGCATCGCCGAATCGAGCGACGACGGTGGCCTGGTCGGGTTCTGCTCGACAGCCCTCCGCCGATCCCCGGCCGGATCGGCGTGAGGCGGGCCCGGACGCCCGAGGCGCGGGGCCAGCTTCGCTTGCGCGACTGCCGGCCCGCCGAAAAAAAAAGGCCGGCTCGCCGCCGGCCTTTCCGCGGGCGCCCTCCCTGTTACGGGAAGGCGCCGCTGCAAACGAAGCGATCCTCAGGCCGCCTTCTTCGAGCCGCCCTTGGCGTCGAAGAACTGCGCGTCTTCGGTGGAGCCCTTGAGCGCGGCGGTCGAGGCTTCGCGCTCGACGGTGGTGGTCACCGCATCGAAGTAGCCCGTGCCGACCTCGCGCTGGTGCTTCACCGCGGTGAAGCCCCGCTCGGCCGCCGCGAACTCGGCTTCCTGCAGCTCGACGAAGGCGCTCATCTGGTTGCGCGCATAGCCGTAGGCGAGGTTGAACATGCCGTAGTTCAGCGCATGGAAGCCGGCCAGCGTGATGAACTGGAACTTGTAGCCCATCGCGCCCAGCTCGCGCTGGAATTTGGCGATGGTGCCCTCGTCGAGGTTCTTCTTCCAGTTGAACGACGGCGAGCAGTTGTAGGCCAGCAGCTTGCCGGGAAACTGCTTGTGGATGGCCTCGGCGAACTTGCGAGCGAAATCGAGATCGGGCGTGCCGGTCTCGCACCAGATGAGGTCGGCATACGGCGCATACGCCAGGCCGCGCGACACCGACTGCTCGAAGCCGTTGCGGGTGCGGAAGAAGCCCTCGACGGTGCGCTCACCGGTGAGGAACGGACGATCGTTCTCGTCGACGTCGGAGGTGAGCAGGTCGGCCGCCTCGGCGTCGGTGCGCGCCAGCAGCAGCGTCGGCACGCCCAGCACGTCGGCCGCCAGGCGCGCCGCCACCAGCTTGGACACCGCCTCGCGCGTCGGCACCAGCACCTTGCCGCCCATGTGGCCGCATTTCTTGGCCGAGGCGAGCTGGTCTTCGTAGTGCACGCCCGAGGCGCCCGCCTCGATCATGGCCTTCATCAGCTCGAAGGCGTTGAGCACGCCGCCGAAGCCGGCTTCGGCATCGGCCACGATCGGAGCGAAATAGTCGACGAAGCCGGCATCGCTCGGGTTCTTGCCTTCCATCCACTGGATCTGGTCGGCGCGCGTGAGCGTGTTGTTGATGCGCCTGACCACCGCCGGCACCGAGTTGGCCGGATACAGCGACTGGTCGGGGTACATCTCGCCCGCGAGGTTGGCATCGCCGGCCACCTGCCAGCCCGACAGATAGATCGCCTTCAGCCCGGCCTTGACCTGCTGCATCGCCTGGTTGCCGGTGAGCGCGCCCAGCGAGTTGACGAACGGCTCCTCGTTGAGCAGCTTCCACAGCTTCTCGGAGCCGCGCTTGGCCAGCGTGTGCTCGACCTGCACCGAGCCGCGCAGCCGCACCACGTCTTCCGCCGTATAGCCGCGCTTGATGCCGCGCCAGCGCGGGCTTTCCGACCATTCCCTCTGCAACTTCTGCGCTTCCAGTTCACGGGAAGACATGTTTCGGCTCCTTGAGCGACGAGTGACGAAGAATTTTGGGATCGCGCCATCGACCCGAAGGACGGGCGCGATCATGTTGCTTAGGTTAACGAAAACGTGATGCGCTGCAACAGGAAGTTCGGCAGTGTTGCGCCAAATAATTTATCGTTGTTTTTCAACTAGTTGATCTATTTTTCCCGCATTGCGGAATGAAGGTCATCGCGATGAAAAACCGGGATGGTGCGTTGCATTGCGTCAATTTCACAATGCGGGAAATCGTTCTTATCGCAAAAATCGGAGGACCGAGCCGGCGTACGGCCGCGATACGCTCTCCGCTATGCTTCGGGCGTCCCCTCGTCGCCGAGCAGGCGCACGCTGTCGTGCTCCGGCAGCGACTCCACGCTGCGCAGGCGGCGCTCGATCGCGCGGGTGCGCACCTCGGCGCCGCTCAGCACGCTGCCGGCCCGCTCGATGTGATCGCGGGTCTTGGCCAGCACATCGCCGAACTTGCCGAACTCGGTCTTGACCGCGCCGAGCAGCTGCCAGACTTCGCTCGAGCGCTTCTCCACCGCCAGGGTGCGAAAGCCCATCTGCAGGCTGGACAGGATCGCGGCGAGCGTGCTCGGTCCGGCGACCACCACGCGCCAGGTGCGCTGCAGCTCGTCGGTGAGCCCCGGGCGGCGCACCACCTCGGCGTACAGCCCCTCGGTGGGCAGGAACAGCAGCGCGAAATCGGTGGTGGCCGGCGGCGAGACATACTTGGTGCGGATGGTCTTCGCCTCCAGCCGCAGGCGCTGCTCGAGCTGACGCGCGGCAAGCTCGGCTGCGGCCGGGTCGGCCTTCTCCTGCGCCAGCACCAGGCGCTCGTAGTCTTCGCGGGGAAACTTGGCGTCGATGGGCAGCCACACGGGCGCCTCCTGGCCGCGCCCCGGAAGGCGGATCGCGAACTCGACCCGTTCGTTCGAGCCCGGCACCGGCGCCACGTTGGCCGCGTACTGCTCGGGCACCAGCAGCTGCTCGAGCAGCGAGGCCAGCTGCACCTCGCCCCAGGTGCCGCGGGTCTTGACGTTGGTCAGCACGCGCTTGAGGTCGCCCACGTCGGAGGCCAGCGCCTGCATCTCGCCCAGGCCCTTGTGGACCTGCTCGAGGCGGTCCGACACCTGCTTGAACGACGCGCCCAGCCGCTGCTCGAGCGTGGCGTGCAGCTTCTCGTCGACGGTGCGGCGCATCTCCTCGAGCTTCGCCGTGTTGTCGGCCTGCAGGTCGCGCAGGCGCCGCTCGAGCGTCTCGCGCAGCGCCTCCAGCCGCGCCTCGACACCTTCGCGCATGGCGTTCAGGCGCTGCTCGTTGCTCTCGCGCAGCGCCCCGAGCCGCTGCTCGTTGGCTTCGGTGAGCTTGGTGAGCTGCTGTGCGAAGGCGTCGATCTGATTGTTCTGCACCCCGGCGATGGTGCCCATCTGGTGCGTGAGGTTGCGCCCGAGCTCCGAGAGCGAAGCGGCCAGCTCGCGCCGGTTCTCGCGCGCCTGCGAGGCGGTCTCCTCGCGCAGCTCGCGCTGCTGCTGCAGCTGCGCCTGGTTCAGGCGCGACAGCTCGTCGAGCGCCGCCCGCGGATCGGGCATCCGGCGCAGCACGAGCACCAGCAGCAGCATGACCGCCACCGCAGCCAGCACGAGGGCGGCGATCATCGGGACTTCGTTCACGGACAATGCGATATTTCTCGTCTAGCGTGGGCGGACAACCGAGACTCCCGCGAGCATACCGACACGCGGACAATCCGTCAGGAGGCCTTCATGAACATCCCTGCCCTGGCCATCGTGGCCGGCGTGCTGATCGCATCGCCCCTTCTGGCCGCCGCGGCCAGCGGTCCCCCCGAATCCGGCGCGGTGTTCCGCTGCGCCACCAAGGATGGCCGCACGGTGTTCTCCGACCAGCCCTGCGTCGGGGCCGACCGGGTCGAGCTGTGGAAGCCGCGCGCGGTGGCCTCGGGCATCGAGCGTTCGGGCGGGCCGGCCGGTGCCGCGGCGCCCGCGCGCAATGCACCGGCGGTGCGCGACGACCCGTTCGTCGATTGCCAGCGCCGCGGCGGCCGCTTCGACCTCGCCGCGCGTGTGTGCCGGCTGCCCGACGACGCGGCCAAGGCGATGTTCAAGACGCAGTGATCATACGGACGCGAAACCGTATCAGGCGTCGCGCAGCGTCGCCAGCGGCGGCGTGCGCAGCACGCTGCGCAGGCTGAACCAGCCGGCCAGCAGGGCCAGCAGCGCACCGGCCAGCGCGCCCGCCGGCAGCACCCACCAGCGCGGCACGAAGGAGAAGCGGAACACCTGCTCGGCCAGCGCCCAGCCGATCGCCATCGAGCCGGCGGCAGCCAGTGCGCCGGCCAGCGCGCCGCTGAGGGCCAGCTCGATCGACTGCGCCGAGGCCAGCTGGCGGCCCGAGGCGCCGAGCGCACGCATCAGGCCGGCCTCGCGCACGCGCTCGTCGCGCGAGCTGGCCAGCGCGCCCCACAGCACCACCACGCCGGCGGCCAGGGTGAGCACGAACAGGAACTGCACCGCGCGAACGACCTGGTCGAGCATGGACTGCACCTGGCGCACGAGATTGCCGGTGTCGAAGACCGTGAGGTTGCGAAAGCGCCGCACCAGCTCGGCATCGACGGGCTGCGCCGAAGGCGCCTGGTGATAGGCCGTGATCAGCGTCTGCGGCTGGTCGGCCAGCACCGCGGGCGACAGGATCATGAAGAAGTTGACCTTCATCGAATCCCACTCGACCTTGCGCACGCTGGTCACGCGTGCGGCGACGAGCTGGCCGGCGATGTCGAACCCCAGCTCGTCGCCGAGGGCGAGGCCGAGGGTCTCCATGATGCCCTGCTCGACCGATACTTCGCGCGCGCCGGGGGCGAACCAGCGGCCGGCAACCAGGCGATTGTGCCCGGGCAGGCGGTCGGTGTAGGAGAGATTGAATTCGCGGTCGAGCAGCCGCTGCGCGCGATCGCTGTCGTAGGACTCGGGACGCACCGGTCTGCCGTTCACCGACACGAGGCGCCCGCGCACCATCGGGTACAGCTCGATCGAGCGCACGCCGGCATGTTCGAGCATCTCGCCCACGGCCGGCCCCTGATCGGGCTGGATGTTGATCACGAAGCGGTTGGGCGCATCGGGCGGGCTGGCGCGCCTCCAGCCCTCGACGAGATCGGTGCGGGTCACCGTGAGCAGCAGCAGCGCGAGCAGCCCGACCGACAGCGCCACCGTCTGCGTGACGGTCATCGCGCGACGGCGCGACCACGAGGCGAACGCCAAGCGAAGCGCCGGGCTGCCGGCCACGAAGCCGGTGCGGCGCATCGGCTCGAGCAGCCGCATGAGGCCGAGCGCGGCGCCGACGAACACCAGCGCGCCCGCCGCGAAGCCGCCGATCGAGATGGCGGCCAGCCTGAGATCGTGTGCCAGCCACAGCAGCAGCGCGCAGAAGGCCGCCGCAGCGAATGCCGCCCAGATCCAGGCCGAGACGGGCGCGCCGGCCGCCTCCCGGCGCAGCACCCGCAGGGGCGCCACGTCGGCCAAGCGAAGGAACGGCCAGGCGCCGAAGCCGGCCATCAGCACCAGGGCGGCAGCGAGCGCCTGCAGCGCAGGTAGCCATCCGGGCAGCGGCAACGGCAGCTCGAGCAGAGGCCGGATCGCGGCCACCAGCACGAAATGCGCTGCCCAGCCCAGCGCCACGCCGAGCACGGCGCCGATCAGCGCCACCCACAGCAGCTCGAGGCCGAGCAGCTTGAGCAGACGCGGCTGCGCCAGGCCCATCGACTTCATCACCGCGCAGCCGTCGAGGTGGCGCTCGGCGAAGCGCCGCGCCGCCAGCCCGATGGCGACCGCGGCGATCAGCGCCGACAGCAGCGCCACCAGCGAGAGGAACTGCCCGGCGCGATCGAGGGTGGCTCGCAGCTCCGGGCGTCCGCTCTCGAGCGACTCGACGCGCTGGCCGGGGCCGAGCCGCGGCTGCAGCCACTGCGCAAAGCCTGCGATCGCCTGCGGCTCGCCGGCCAGCAGCAGATGCCAGCGCACCCGGCTCGCGGGCTGCACCAGGTGGGTGGCGGGAAGATCGTCCAGCGAGAACATCGCGCGCGGCGCGAAGTTCACGAAGCTGGTGCCGCGGTCCGGTTCGAGCGTGATCACGCGAGCGACGCGCAGGCGCGCATCGCCCAGCGACACCGCCCCGCCCGCCTCGACACCGAGCGCCTGCACCAGTTGCGGATCGAGCCAGATCTCGCCCGGCGCGGGGCCGCCCTCGGCCGCAACGTCGGTGGCTGCAACGTCGGTCGCCGCGGCGCTGCTCGCCGCCGCATCGGTGGCCCCGGCGTCAGCAGTCCCGGCACCAGCAGCCCCGGTGGACGCAGCACCCGGCAGCCCGGCCACGCGCACCTGCCCGCGCAGCGGATAGTTGCCGCTGACCGCCTTCACCGAGGCGAGCCGGGGCAGCCCCCCGGCCATCACCATGCTGGGAAACACCACCGTACGCGCCACCTGCAGGCCGCGCCGTTGCGCCTCCTCGACGAACGCGGCATCGGGGGCCTTGTCCGAGCCGACCACCAGGTCGGCGCCGAGCAGCTGCGCAGCCTGCTCGGTGAGCGCGGCACGCATGCGGTCGACGAAGAAGCCCACGCTCGCGATGGCCGCCACCGCCACCGCCAGCGCGGCCAGCAACAGGCGCAGCTCGCCGGCGCGCCAGTCGCGCCGGGTGAGCTTCCAGGACAGCAGCCAATCGTGCACGGACACCTACAACCTGAACGGACTGAAATCGGTGTTCCGATCGTACCAGTCCTCCCGCTCGGCCCGCTTGAGGAAGCCGACCACCTTGTAGGTCACCGGCGTGAGCACCACTTCGACCATCGTCTTGGCGATCCACTGCGAGACCATCAGCTGGGGGATCAGCGCATTGGGGATGATGCCGCTGTTCCAGAACGCCAGCGGATAGAACAGCATCGAATCGACGCCCTCGCCGACGATCGTCGAGCCGATGGTGCGCATCCACAGGTGGCGGCCCTCGGTCATCAGCTTCATGCGGGCCATCACGTATGAGTTGACGAACTCGCCGCAGAAGTAGGCGGTGAGCGAGGCCAGCACGATGCGCCAGGTGTTGCCGAACGCCACCTCGTAGGCGTCCTGGTGTGGCCAGCCCGGCGCCGGCGGCAGGTGCACGACCACCCAGGCCATGACGGCAGCGAAGGTCATCGCGCCGAACCCGGCCCAGATCACCCGGCGCGCCTTCGCATAGCCGTATACCTCGGTGAGGATGTCGCCGAAGATGTACGAGATCGGGAAGAACATCGCGCCGGCGCCGAAGGTCACCGCGCCGAGCAGCGGCAGGTCCATCTGCACCGCCTTGGCCGGCCCGATCAGGTTGGAGCAGATGTAGACGGTGACGAAGCCCGCCATCGCGAGCTCGTAGTAGCGATAGCTGCGCTGCGGCGCCGCCGTCATGGCGGGCGCCGGACGAGGTTTTTTAGTCATGGTTGAGCCTCGAACATGAAGCGCGCAGCATAGCGGATCGCACGCCTGCCGACATGCGCAGACCCCGGTCGATTGCCTTCCATCCGGGCCATGGGACACCGCCGCGGTCGCCGAAGCGGTGCGCGCATGCGCCGGGAAGCGCGAGCCGGTGTTTCCCGATCTCGCGCCGCTGCGCTACTTCACTGACGGGGAAGAATGACCACCTTGCCCTTGACGCGGCGCTCCATCACGTCGCGCAGCGCCTGGGGTGCCTCCTCGAGGCGGTAGGTCCGGGTGATCGGCGGGTTCACCTTCTTCGACTGGTACAACGCGAACAGCTCCTGCATGTGCTCGCGGGTGCGTTTTGGATCGCGCTGCACGAAGGCGCCCCAGAAGGCGCCGACCAGCGAGGCGGTCTTGAGCAGCGGCAGGTTCAGCGGCAGCTTCGGGATCTCTCCGGCAGCGAAGCCGATCACCAGGTGCCGGCCCTCCCAGGCGATCGAGCGAAACGCCTGCTCGGTCAGCGCGCCGCCGACCGGGTCGTAGATGACGTCGGGCCCCTTGCCGCCGGTCAGCACCTTCAGGCGTTCGCGCAGGTCTTCGCGAGTGTAGTCGATGGTCTCGTCGGCGCCATGCTCCCGGCACAGCGCGAGCTTGTCGTCGCTGGAAGCTGCGGCGATCACGCGCGCGCCCATCGCCTTGCCGATCTCCACCGCGGCGATGCCCACGCCGCCCGCCGCCCCCAGCACGAGCAGCGTCTCGCCCGCAACGAGCTTCGCGCGGTCCTTCAGTGCGAAGAGGCCGGTGCCGTAGGCCAGCACATAGGCCGAGGCAACGGGAAAGTCCATGCCGTCGGGAATCGGCACCAGGCGCTCGGCGCGAGCCACCAGCTCCTGGGCGTAGCCGCCCCACGCAGTGTTGGCGATCACGCGATCGCCCGGCTTCCATGCGCGCACGCCCTCGCCTACCGCCGAGACGACACCCGCCACCTCGGCGCCCGGCGAGAACGGCAGCTCGGGCTGCACCTGATACTTCTTCTGGATGATCAGCGAATCGGGGAAGTTCACCCCCGCCGCATGCACGGCGACCAGCACCTCGCCTGGCCCGGGCACCGGCGAGGCCACCTCCTCGACCACCAGCGTCTCGGGCGGACCCCATTGCTTGCACAGGACGGCCTTCATGCGATCACCTCTCCGGATCAGCCCCCAGTCGAAGCGTCAAGTCTAACCGGGCCGGCCGGGCATCCGGAAAGCGTGCCCGCTATACTCGGATCCTTCCGGCAGCGCGGCCGGAGACCGGGGCGACAACAGTTCCGGAAGCAGTCGCAGGAAGAGTGGCCGAGCGGTTTAAGGCACTGGTCTTGAAAACCAGCGATGGGCAACCATCCGTGGGTTCGAATCCCACCTCTTCCGCCACCTCAGCCCAGGATCGCTCCGCCCGCGAGCAGCGCCTGCCTGACCCGTTCGAACTCGACGCTCGCCACCCTTCCCTCTCCCTGGCTCGACAACGCTGCCGCGATGCCCGCGGCCTGTCCTGTCGCCATCGCTGTCGGCATCACGCGCAGCGCTGCAAATGCGACGTGCGTGGCCGAAATGCCGCGCCCGGCGACCAGGGCGTTGTCCACCGACACGGGAAGCAGTGCACGCAGCGGCACGCAGTAGGCGTGGTGCTCGCCCCCGACCCGCTCCAGACGAGTGACCTTGCCGTCGCGGCTGTGCAGATCGATCGGAAACGCCGACTGCGCAACGGTATCCGGATACTCGCGGCCGGATCGGAGATCATCCTCCGTGACCACTACCCGGCCACGAATGCGCCGCGTCTCGCGGATGCCGATCTGCGTCGCGAGCGCAACCAGCTTCGCACGCCCACAGCCAGGCACGTTGCGGGCGATGAAGCGCGCCGCGGCGAGCGCCTGCCGGCGCCCCTCCATCTCGGCGCGCGAAAGGGCCACCGCGTCCGTACCGTCGACGGCAATCCGCGTCACGTTGAACCACGCATCGTCCGTACCGGGCATCCGGTTGTAGTGCAGGGCAAAGCGCCCGAGGCCCTGTTCCTCCACCCCCTTTCGGGCAAGCTCGGACTTCTGTGCCGGTTCGAGCGCATCGAGCACTGCGAAATCGATCGGCCCCATGCGGAAGCCGAGCGTCGCCGGCTGCAGGGCTTCGTCTTCGTCCAGCGGCAGCATCTCGCAGCCGGCTGCATGGAGGAGGTCGAGGTCTCCGCTGGCATCGATCACCACCTGCGGGGCCAACGAACGCATCCCCGACTTGGTCAGCACGTCGACCCGCGTCACTCGTCGATCGGTACACCCGGCGCCTGCGGTCCAGGCATGGAACAGCGGGGTGGCACCGGCCTCGATCACCATGTCGTCGAGGACGACCTTCAGCACCTCGGGATCGAACTCGAGGCGATCCATCCTGAGGCCGGTCGACATCGTGAACCAGTCGAAGCCATGCGCGCCGCCGCTCGCCACCAACCGGTCGACGATCTCCTGCGCGATGCCGCCGATCACCTGGCCGCCGGCGGCGGTCTTCCAGCCCATGAACTGCGGCACCGCAGCGGCGGTGGCGGCACCTCCCAGGAAACCGATCCGCTCGACCAGCAGCGTGCGCGCACCGGCGCGGGCGGCGGCCACCGCCGCGCAAACGCCGGCCATGCCGCCACCTGCCACCAGGACTTCGCACGACTCCAATGCGTGCCGATCCGTTCCGGCTGTCATCGCGGCGACGTCAATCGAGGCTGATCCCGTTTTCGACGATCACGGGCGTCCACTGCCTGACCTCGCTGTCGAGCAGCGCCGAGAACTGCGCGGGAGTCATCGGCGCGGGCTCGAAATACTTCGACCGCAGCGCATCCTGGACCGACTTGTCGGAGATGGCCTCCGTCAATGCCTGATGGATCCTGCGCACCAACGGATCCGGCATGCCGGCCGGCCCGAAGAACCCGAACCAGGCAAAGGACACGATGTCGTTCAGTCCATGCTCGGTGAAGGTGGGAATCTCGGGAAACATCGGCCAGCGCTTCTCGGTCGTGACGGCGATCGCCGCGAGCCTGCCTGCCTTGATCTGCGGCATGACGACCAGGGCGGGAAGCGTGGCCATCTGCACGTCGCCGGCGATCAGCGCGGTGATCAGCTGCGACGAGCCGGGGTACGGTACGTGCGCCATGCGCGAGCCCGCGTGCTTGTTCAGCACGGCCATCGCCAGGTGCGACAGCGAGCCGTTGCCGATCGATCCATAGCTGTACCGGTCCGGCTCGCGGCGCAGGCGCTCGATCCAGGCGGCGAGCGTCGCGTTCGGCTCCCCTGCCTTGACCACCAGCAGGCTCGGCTGCATCCCGATCAACCCGATCGGCGTCAAGTCCTTCTTCGGGTCGTAGGGCATCTTCTTGAACAGCACCGCGTTCATCGCCAGCGGTCCGACGCTGCCCACGCCGAGCGTGTAGCCATCGGGCCGGGACTTCGCGACCAGCTCGGTGCCGATGATGCCGCCCGCCCCACCCTTGTTCTCGATCACGAAGGGCTGCCCCAGCTGCGCGCGCAGCCGCTCGGTCACGATCCGCGCCAGCACGTCCGGCGTCGAGCCGGCAGTGAACGGCACGACCACCCTGACGGCCTGGGCAGGCCACTCCTGGGCATGAGCAGACAAAGGCGCCAACTGTGCGGCCGACAGCAGCGCCGAGAGCAAGAGCAGGTGCTTCTTCATGTCACCCCTTGTTTCCGAAAGGAACGGTAAAGCCCGGTTTCAGCCGGCCGGCGCAGCGTCGCGGCGTTCGACGTCGGCGCGGCGCACCAGCGCACCGTCGCGCGCGAGCGCACGCTGAAGCTCCGACACCGGCACGGCACGCGGCGTTCGCCCGGATGCGGCCGCGATCGCGGCCAGCGTGCCGACGGCCTGCCCGATCGCCATGCAGGTTGCCATGTGACGGGTACCGGCATTGGCTTCGCGAGTGGTGCACAGGTTGCGGCCCGAGGCCAGCATCCCCTCGACGCCGGCAGGCAGCAGAGTGCGCAGCGGGATCTCGAATGGCTTCGGCGGCGCATACAGCCGGATCCCGGTGCTGCCAGGCGAGTGCACGTCCATCGGCCCCGCCCCCAATGCGATCGAATCCTCGAAGGCAGTCCCGTTCATGATGTCGTCTTCGGTCAGGCAGTAGTCACCCTGGATGCGGCGCGTTTCCCGGACACCGACCCTCTCCGCAAGGCCGGCGAGAATCGCTTTCTCGAATCCCGGAATCTCGCGATTGAGGAAACGCACGATGCTCTGGACCTGCTGTCGGCCCGTGACTTCGGCGCGCGAGAGCTCGGCGTTCGACAGCGCATCGACGCCGCGAATCCGGCTCATCAGGCAGATCGCGTCGTAGCCGGAGGGCGTGCTGACGAAAGAGATGCTCTCCCAGTAGAGCTCGCCGCGCTCGAGGCCGCCCAGCACCAGGCGCCGCCGCTCGGCAGACGGCACCGTGCGAAAGCGCGCGACATCGACGTTGGACAGACGGAAGGAAAGCGTGCACGGCTGGCGTTCATGCCGCTCGGCCATGGATTCACCGTCGCAGCGAACCCCGGCAGCGGCGCATACCGCAGCATCGCCCGACGCATCCACTACTGCCGCAGCGCGGAAGGCGCGCCGGCCGTCGACCGACTCGGTCACCACCCCACCGACACGCGAGCCCTCCATGACCGGGCGGGCAAAGAAGTTGTGGAACCGGACGTCGACACCCGCATCGGCGGCTGCTTCGTCGAGCACGATCTTGACGATCTCCGGATTGAACGGGAATACCTTCAACGGAAACGGCGTTCCCGCCGCCTCGCCCATTACATAGCGGTGAAAGCCGTCCGATCCGCCCTTCCCGCACACTCGCCGGGTCAGCTCCTCCGGGATGCCGCGCACCACCTGAGTGTCGCCCAGGAAGAAGGCGACCCACTGAGCCACCAGGGACGCCGTTGCCGTACCGCCGAGGCAGGCGCCGCGCTCGAGCAGCAGCGTATTGGCACCATTTCTTGCCGCGGCGATCGCGGCCACCGCACCCGACGCGCCTCCGCCCACCACGACTACGTCATAGTCTCCAGCGACCTGGGTGGTCAGGTGTTCCTCCAGGAACCCTGGGTATTCCATCGAGCCCTCTCAGCGCAAGCGTCGCGCACACCGAACGAGGAAATGCGCTTCCGACAGCCGCAGGCTAGAGCGATCCATTGCCCCCGGCAATGGATCGTTCACATACGTGAACACTCAATGCTTGCCCGTCGGTATCGGCTGCGACGCAGCACGTGCAGCCACGACGGCGGCAGCCTCCTTGAGCAGCCGCACGAGCTGGGCGTCGAGCCTGGCGTCCAGCCGCTCGATGGGTAATGCGGTGCCGAGTGAGGCAATCGCCCGCCCGGGAGCGCCGAGGATCGGCACTGCGATCCCGACGATGCCCGGCGTGAACTCGCCGAACGAGCGAGCGACACCCTCGGTGCGCACCGACGATAGCTGGCGCCGCAGCGCAGAGCCCGAGACCAGCGTGCGGTCGGTGAGCGGTACCAGCCTGGTGCGGCTCAGGTATGCCTCCCTTTCGACGGCGGGCATCCACGCCAGCAAGACCTTGCCGCTGGAATTCGCATAGAGCGGCGCGCGAACGCCGACGTGCAGCGAATAGAGCTGCCGCCTCGGCGATTCCACGCTGAACACCCGCTCGGCGAAGTCATCGCGCAGCACGCTGATCGAGAAGGACTCCTTCGCGCGCTGCGCCAGGCGCTCCAGGATCGGGCGCGCCTGCGTGATCAAGGTCCTGATATCGCGCCCGCGCCGGGTCAGGTCGAACAGTGCCTCCCCGGGCTGGTAGCGCTGCGTGCCAGCGTCGAGCTCGACGTAGCCGCGCGCGAGCAGCGTGCGCAGCAGCTGGGTGAGGCTGCTCTTGGGCACGCTGCAGCGCCGCGCCAACTCCGCGTGTGCAAGCGGCCGCCCGGCATCCGCCAGCACCTCGAGCAGATCGAGGACTCGTGCAGCCGACTTGACCGCCGCGGCCGCTGGCATCCGTTGGCTGGACATGCGAATCACTGTACCAGCCCCAGTCCACCCTTCCCGCCCGCGGCGCCCGCGCGCAGCCGGCATCGCTGCGGCGTTCGAGGGCGAGCGTATATTCTCGCGATGCCGCCCGACACCGAACGCTACCGGAAGAACCTCGCCGACGAGCTCGACGGCTCGGCGCTCTATGCCGCGCTGTCGGCGGCGGAATCCGATCCGGTGCGCAAGGACCTCTTCCAGCAGCTCTCCCAGGCCGAGGCCGAGCACGCCCGGCTGTGGCGCGAGAAGCTCGCCGCGGCCGGCGTGGATGCGCGGCGCTTCACGCCCAGCTTCCGCACGCGAGTGCTGGCGCGCCTCGCGCGGCGCTTCGGACCGGACTTCGTGCTGCCCGCCATTGCCGCCACGGAGTTCGCCGACCGTGACAAGTACGCCGGGCAGCGCGATGCGACCCGCCTGTCGGCCGAGGAGCGCAGCCATGCAGCGGTGATCCAGGCCGCTTCCGGCCATCCCGGCGGCCTGCTCGGCCCCCAGATCGCCCGGGCGGAGAAGTGGCATCGCCGCGGCAGCGGCAACGAGCTGCGCGCCGCGGTGCTGGGTGCCAACGACGGGCTGGTGTCGAACCTGTGCCTGGTGATGGGGGTGGCCGGCGCGGGGGAAGCGGCGCAGACCATCCTGCTCACCGGCTTCGCCGGGCTGGTCGCCGGGGCGATCTCGATGGCGCTCGGCGAATGGCTGTCGGTGACCAACGCCCGCGAATTCGCGCGCTCGCAGATCGAGCAGGAACGCGAGGAGATCGAGCAGACCCCGGATGCCGAGCAGAAGGAGCTGGCCCTCATCTTCCAGGCCAAGGGCGTGCCGCGCGAGGATGCGCGCCGCGTTGCCGCCGAGGTGATGCGCGATCGCGGCGCGGCGCTCGATACGCTGGCGCGCGAGGAGCTGGGCATCGATCCGGCCGAGATGGGCGGCAACCCGTGGAGCGCCGCCGCCTTCTCCTTCGGGCTGTTCGCCCTCGGGGCGATCTTTCCGGTGCTGCCCTTCTTCTTCGCCTCGGGCGCGGCCGGCACCGCCTGGAGCCTGGGCTTGAGCGGGCTCGCACTGGCGGCGATCGGGCTCGCCACCTCGCTCTTCAGCGGTCGCGGGCCGATGTACTCGGCGCTGCGGCAGGTGGCGATCGGCGCGCTCGCCGCCGGCGTCACCTATGCCATCGGGGCGGTGATCGGCGTCTCCCTGTCGTGACCGGCGCCCGGGCTGCGCGGGCGCCCGGCGTTCAGTCGCAGCGCTCGAACGCCGGCCAGGGCCACGCGCCGGAGAACAGCCGCTCGAGCCAGAAGACGACGATCTGGGTCTTGACGTCGGTGAGGCGGCCGGCGCGCAGCTCGTCGATCAGCCAGCCCAGCGTGACGATCTCGATCTCGAGGAACTCGCCGTCGTCCAGGCGCTGGCCGGTGTGCGCCAGGTCACGGCACAGGAAGACGTCGATCGTTTCGTCGGAAAAGCCGATCGCGGTGTGCAGCCGCGTGAGGAACGCCCATTCGCGGGCGCTGTAGCCGGTTTCCTCGGCCAGCTCGCGGCGCGCGGTCTGCAGCGCCGTCTCGCCCGGATCGAGCTTGCCTGCGGGCACCTCGACGAAGGTGGCGCCGACGGGGTAGCGGAACTGGCGCTCGACGAGCACGCGCTGGTCCGGGAACACCGGCACCATCGCGGCCGCGCCGGGGTGCACGATGTATTCGCGGGTGGTGGGCTGGCCGTCGGGCAGGCGCACCCGGTCGCGGCGCACCTGCAGGAAGCCGCCCTGGAAGACGACTTCGGAATCGATCCGGGTTTCGCGCAGGTCTTTCATCGTGCCGCCCGCCGAAAGTCGCCGGAGGCGCTCCGGCTACGAACCCAATGCCTGGCGCACCGCCTCGAGGCAGGCGCCGATCAGCGGGCCGGGCAGCACGCCGAACAGCAGCACCAGGGCGCCGTTGAGCGCCATGGTCGCGCGCGCGCCGGGCTCCGGATCGATGCGCGCCGGGTCGGTCGCGACGTCGAAGTACATCACCTTGACCACACGCACGTAGTAGAAGGCGCCGATCAGCGCGAACAGCACCGCGGTGACGGCGAGCCACACCTGGCCGACGTCGATCAGCGCCTTGAGCACGACCAGCTTGGCATAGAAGCCCATCAGCGGCGGGATGCCCGCGAACGAGAACATCATGATGAGCATCACCAGCGCCATCCACGGGCTGCGCTGGTTCAGGCCCTTGAGGTCCTCGATCCGGTCGGCCTCGAAGCCGTGGCGCGCCAGCAGCAGGACCAGCCCGAAGGCGCCCAGCGTGGTGAGCACGTAGGTGATGATGTAGAACAGCGCCGAGCCGTAGGCGCCGACGGCGGTGCTGGTGTCGCCGTCGACCACGCCGGCGAGCAGCCCGAGCAGCACGAACGCGATCTGGCCGATGGTCGAGTAGGCCAGCATGCGCTTGAAGCTCGACTGGGCGATCGCCACGATGTTGCCGACGGCCAGCGAGGCGACGGCGAGCACCATGAGCATCTGCTGCCAGTCGGCCGACACGCCGATCAGCGCCTCGACCAGCAGGCGGAAGGCGATCGCGAAGGCGGCCAGCTTGGGCCCCGCGGCGACCAGCAGCGTCGAGGCGGTGGGCGAGCCGTCGTAGACGTCGGGCAGCCACATGTGGAAGGGCACGGCGCCGAGCTTGAAGGCGAGGCCGGCCACGATGAACACCACACCGAAGGTGAACACGGTACGGCTGATCTGGCCGTCGGCGAAGGCCGAGGCGATGCGGCCGTGATCGAGGCTGCCAGCTCCGCCGTAGATCATCGACATGCCGTACAGCAGGAAGCCGGAGGCGAGCGCGCCCAGCACGAAGTACTTCATCGCCGCCTCGTTGGCCACCGGCTCGTCGCGGCGCAGCGCGATCAGCGCGTACAGCGACAGCGACATCAGCTCCAGCCCGAGGTAGACCACCAGCAGGTTGTTGGCCGAGATCATCACCATCTGGCCGAGCAGCGAGAACAGCGCCAGCACGTGGAACTCGCCGCGCGCCATCTGGCGATCGCGCGTGTAGCGCCCGGCGTAGATCAGGGTGGCCGCGAGCGCGATGTAGGCGCACAGCTTGAGCAGGTGCCCGAACGCGTCGGCCACGTACATGCGCGAGAACGCGTATTCGGTGGGCGAGCCGAGCTGCCACAGGGTGGCCGCCAGCGACGGGATGAGGGCCAGCAGCCCGAGGGTGCGGCTCGACACGGCATAGCGCTGCGGCAGGAGGATGTCGAGCAGCAGCACCGCGCAGATCGCCGCGAGCAGCGCGATCTCGGGTAGCGCCGCCAGCAGGTTCAGGTGTTCGAATGTCATCTTGAGTTCACCGGATCTTCGAGACGGCGATCTGTTCGAGCAGCTTGCTCACCGACGCCTCGGTCATGTCGGTCACCGGAGCGGGGTAGATGCCCAGCCCGAGCACCAGCAGCGCCATGGCCACCAGCATCCAGAATTCGCGCCGGCCGACGTCGTGCATGCCGGCGACGTTGGCGTTGCCGACCGCACCGAAGATGACGCGCTTGTACATCCACAGCGAGTAGGCGGCGCCCCACACCAGCGTGCTGGCGGCGGCCAGGGCGACCCAGAAGTCGAACTGCACCGAACCGAGGATGACGAAGAACTCGCCCACGAAGCCCGAGGTGCCCGGCAGGCCCGCGTTGGCCATCGAGAACAGCATGAACAGCGCGGCGAACTTCGGCATGGTGTTGACCACGCCGCCGTAGTCGGCGATCTGGCGGGTGTGCAGACGGTCGTACATGACGCCGATGCACAGGAACATCGCCCCCGAGACGAAGCCGTGCGAGAGCATCTGCACCAGCGCGCCCTGCATGCCGATGTGGTTGAAGATGAAGAACCCCAGCGTGACGAAACCCATGTGCGCGACCGACGAGTACGCCACCAGCTTCTTCATGTCGGGCTGCACCAGGGCGACCAGCCCGACGTAGACGATCGCGATCAGCGAAAGCGCGATCATCAGCCACGCCAGCTCGTGGCTCGCATCGGGGGCGATCGGCAGCGAGAAACGCACGAAGCCGTAGGCGCCCAGCTTCAGCATCACCGCCGCCAGCACCACCGAGCCGCCGGTCGGCGCCTCGACGTGGGCATCGGGCAGCCAGGTGTGCACCGGCCACATCGGCACCTTGACCGCGAAGGCGGCGAGGAAGGCGAAGAACACCAGCACCTGCTCGGTGAGGGTCAGGGGCAGCGCATGCCAGTCGAGGATCTCGAACGAGCCCGACTTCATGTACAGCCAGACGAGCGCCACCAGGGTGAGCAGCGAGCCCAGCAGCGTGTACAGGAAGAACTTGAACGCCGCGTAGACCCGCCGCGGCCCGCCCCAGATCCCGATGATGATGTACATCGGGATGAGCGAGGCCTCGAAGAACACGTAGAAGAGCAGCCCGTCGAGCGCGGCGAACACGCCGATCTGCAGCCCCGACAGGAACAGGACCGCCGCCATGTACTGCGCGACCTTCTGCTTGACCACCTCCCAGCCGGCGACCACGACGAACACCGTGATGATGGCCGTGAGCAGCACGAACCACACCGACAGGCCGTCGACGCCGAGGTGGTAGTGCGCCGAGAGCGCGTCGATCCAGCTCCTGCGCTCGACGAACTGCATGGCCGCCGAGCCGCGCTCAAAGTCGGTGAACAGCGGCACGGTGACGAGCAGCCCGAGCAGCGAGCCGATCAGCGCGATCCAGCGCACCAGGCGGGGATTGCGGTCGCTGCCGATGAGCAGCAGGACGCCGCCGAAGACGATCGGAACCCAGATCGCGGCGCTCAGAATCGGGAAGGAGCTCATGTCGGATCGATCTTCTTGTCAGCTTTTTAGCGCCGCAGCATCGGCAGCACGACGAACAGCATCAGCAGCGCCACGCCGACGATCATGGTGATCGCGTAGGTGTTGAGCCGGCCGGTCTGCGCCAAGCGCATCACGCCCGAGAACCAGCCGACCAGGCGCGCGCTGCCATCGATGGCCACGCCGTCGAGCAGGGCCTGGTCGCCGCCCTTCCACAGGCCGCGCCCGAGCAGGCGTGCGCCGCCGGCGAGCACGATCTCGTTGAAGCGGTCAAAGTAGTACTTGTCGACGAGCAGCCGGTACAGGCCGGAAAAGCGCCTGGCGATCGCCTCGGGCACGCGCGGATCGACCATGTAGCAGTACCAGGCCGCCACCGTCCCGGCCAGCGCCAGCCAGAAGGTGGGCGTGGAGAGCGCATGCAGGCCGAGCGCGAGCCAGCCGTGGAACTCCTCGGCCAGCGTCGCCATGGCCGGGTGGCGCTGCGCGCCGGCGATGACGCCGTCGAAGAAGCCGCCGAACAGCATGGGCTCGACCAGGTACAGGCCGATGAGCACCGAGGGGATCGCCAGCAGCACCAGCGGGATGGTGACCACCGGCGCGGTCTCGTGCGGCTTCTCGCCCGCCGCGAGCCCGTGGTGCTCCTCTCCATGGTGCGCGCCATGGCCATGGGCCGCGCGGCCCCAGCGCTCCTGCCCGTGGAACACCAGGAAGTAGAGCCGGAACGAATAGAACGCCGTGACGAAGACGCCCGCGAGCACGCAGAAATATGCGAAGCCCGCGCCCGGCACGTTGGCGAACTTCGCCGCCTCGATGATGAGGTCCTTCGAGTAGAAGCCCGAGAAGAACGGCGTGCCGATCAGCGCCAGGGTGCCCACCAGGAAGGTGATCCAGGTGATCGGCATGTACTTGCGCAGGCCGCCCATGTTGCGGATGTCCTGGTCGTGGTGCATGGCGATGATCACCGAGCCCGCGCCCAGGAACAGCAGCGCCTTGAAGAAGGCGTGCGTCATGAGGTGGAAGATCGCCACGCCGTAGGCCGAGGCGCCCAGGGCAACCGTCATGTAGCCGAGCTGCGAGAGCGTGGAGTACGCCACGACGCGCTTGATGTCGTTCTGCACGATGCCCAGGAAGCCCATGAACAGGGCGGTGATCGCGCCGATGACGATGACCACGCCCAGCGCCGTGTCCGACAGCTCGAACAGCGGCGACATGCGCGCGACCATGAAGATGCCGGCCGTCACCATGGTCGCGGCGTGGATCAGCGCGGAGATCGGGGTCGGGCCTTCCATGGAATCGGGCAGCCACACGTGCAGCGGCACCTGCGCCGACTTGCCCATGGCGCCGACGAACAGGCACAGGCAGGTGAGCGTGAGCAGCGACCAGGGGGTACCCGGGATCAGCTCGATGCCGCGGTCGGCGAACCCCGGGGCCGCCTTGAACACCTCGGCGTAGTCGAGCGAGCCCGACCAGGCCAGCACCAGCCCGATGCCGAGCACGAAGCCGAAGTCGCCGACCCGGTTGACCAGGAAGGCCTTGAGGTTGGCGTAGATCGCGCTCGGGCGCGTGTACCAGAAGCCGATCAGGAGGTAGGAGACGAGGCCGACCGCTTCCCAGCCGAAGAACAGCTGCATGAAGTTGTTCGCCATCACCAGCATCATCATCGAGAAGGTGAACAGCGAGATGTAGGAGAAGAAGCGCTGGTAGCCGGGATCGTCGGCCATGTAGCCGATGGTGTAGATGTGCACCATCAGCGACACGAACGTGACCACGGTCATCATGGTGGCCGTGAGCGTGTCGATCAGGAAGCCGACCTCGACGTTCACGCCCCCGATGCTGGCCCAGCGGTACAGGGTGCCGTTGAAGGTGTTGCCCTGCAGAACGTCGAACAGGGTCCACATCGAGGCGAGGAAGGAGACCGCCACCCCGATGATGGTGACCCAGTGGGCGCCGGCGCGGCCGATGCGCCGCCCGAGCAGGCCGGCCACGAGCGCGCCGGCGAGCGGCGCGAAGGCGGCGAGCAGGTATGCGTTCTTCATGTGCGGTCAACCCTTCAGGCTGTCGAGTTCCTCGACATCGATCGATTCACGCGAGCGGAACAGCACGACGAGAATCGCCAGGCCGATCGCCGACTCGGCCGCGGCCACGGTGAGGATGAAGAAGACGAAGACCTGTCCGGCCGCGTCGCCGAGGAACTGCGAGAAGGCGACGAAGTTCAGGTTCACCGCCAGCAGCATCAGCTCGATGGCCATCAGCACGATGATGACGTTGCGCCGGTTCAGGAAGATGCCCACGACGCTGATCGCGAACAGGATCGCGCCGAGCACCAGGTAGTGCGAGAGGGTGAGGCTCATGGACGGCTCCGCACGCGCGGCTGCACCGGGACATCGACCAGCCGCACCCGGTCTTCGCGACGGGTGCGCACGGCCACCGAGGAGCTGGTGTAGCGGGCGTCCTTGCGCCGGCGCAGGGTGAGCGCGATCGCCGACACGATCGCCACCAGCAGCAGCACCGCGGCGATCTCGAAGGCGTAGGCGTACTCGGTGTAGAGCAGCTTGCCCAGCGCCTTGGTGTTGCTGTAGTCGGGCGGCAGCGGCGGCACGTCGGCCTGGCGGTCGCGGAAGCTGGTCATCAGCACAAATGCCAGCTCGAACACCACCGCGATGCCGACGAACAGCGCCACCGGCAGGTTGCCCCAGAAGCCGCGGCGCGTGCGCTCGATGTTGATGTCGAGCATCATCACCACGAACAGGAACAGCACCATCACCGCGCCGACGTACACCAGCACCAGCACGATGGCCAGGAACTCGGCCTTGAGCAGGATCCAGATACAGGCGGTCGAGCAGAAGGTGAGCACCAGGAACAGCACCGAATGCACCGGGTTGCGCGCGGTGATCACGCGCAGCGCCGAGAACACGGTCAGCGCCGAGAACAGGTAGAACAGGACGGTCTTGGCATCCATGGCGGGGGCGCGCTCAGCGATAGGGGGCGTCGGCCTTGCGGGCCGCGGCGATCTCCTGCTCGTAGCGGTCGCCCACCGCGAGCAGCATCTCCTTGGTGAAGTACAGGTCGCCGCGCTTCTCGCCGTGGTACTCGAGGATGTGCGTCTCGACGATGGAATCGACCGGGCAGCTCTCCTCGCAGAAGCCGCAGAAGATGCACTTGATCAGGTCGATGTCGTAGCGGGTCGTGCGCCGCGTGTTGTCTGCCCGCGGCTCGGACTCGATGGTGATCGCCAGCGCCGGGCACACCGCCTCGCACAGCTTGCACGCGATGCAGCGCTCCTCGCCGTTGGGGTAGCGGCGCAGCGCATGCAGCCCGCGAAAGCGCGGCGACAGCGGCGTCTTCTCCTCGGGGTACTGCACGGTGATCTTGCGCGCGAAGAAGTACCTGCCGGTGAGCCGCAGGCCCTGCAGCATCTCGCGCAGCATGAAACTCGAGAAGAATTCCCTGACCGCAGCCATCGTCAACTCCTCGTGCCGGTCATTTCCAGATGTTCCAGGGCGTCTGCATCCACGCCGCCACCAGCACCAGCCAGACCAGCGTCAGCGGGATGAAGACCTTCCAGCCCAGCCGCATGATCTGGTCGTAGCGGTAGCGCGGGAAGGTCGCGCGGAACCAGATGAACATGGACACGACCACGAAGGTCTTGAGACCGAGCCACAGCCAGCCCGGAATCCAGTTGAACACCACCGAGTCGATCGGCGGGTACCAGCCGCCGAGGAACATGATCGACGCCAGCGCCGAGAGCAGGATCATGTTGGCGTACTCGGCGAGGAAGAACACCGCGAAGCCCATGCCCGAATACTCGACCATGTGGCCGGCGACGATCTCGGATTCGCCCTCGACGACGTCGAACGGGTGGCGGTTGGTCTCGGCCACCGAGGACACCACGTAGACCACGAAGATCGGCAGCAGCGGCAGCCAGTTCCACGACAGGAAGTTCATGCCGCGCTCGGCGAACCAGCCCTGCCCCTGGCCGGTGACGATGTCGACCAGGTTGAGGCTGCCCGAGACCATCAGCACGATCACCATGCAGAAGCCGATCGCCAGCTCGTAGGAAACCATCTGGGCCGAGGCGCGCATGGCGCCCAGGAAGGCGTACTTCGAGTTCGACGCCCAGCCGGCGATGATGATGCCGTAGACCTCGATCGAGGTGATCGCCAGCAGCAGCAGCAGCCCGGCGTTGACGTTGGCCAGCACCAGCTCGGGGCCGAAGGGGATGACCGCCCACGCCGCCATCGCCGGCATGATCGTCATCACCGGGCCGAGCAGGTACAGCGCCCTGCTCGCCTGGGCCGGAACGATGATCTCCTTGAAGATCAGCTTGAACGCATCGGCGATCGGCTGCAGCAGGCCCTTGGGCCCGACCCGGTTGGGGCCGATGCGCAGGTGCATGTAGCCGATCATCTTGCGCTCCCACAGCGTGAGGTAGGCCACGCAGGTGAGCACCGGCACGAGGATCACCACGATCTTCACCAGCCCCCAGACGACGGGCCAGGCGCTCCCGAGCGTTCCTTCGCCCCAGGTGGTCAGGTCGTTCAGCATTTCGTCGCTCCTCACGCCTTGGCAAGCGCGATCGCGCCGAACCCGGCCGCCAGGCCGGCGGTGGCCGGCTGCGCCGCGGCGATGCGCACGACGCCGTCGGCCAGTGCATCGTCGCGCTCCAGCTCGAGCAGCGCTTGGCCTTCGATGCCGCCCAACGACTGGGTGGCGCGCACCGCCGTGCCCTCCTGCAGGCCGAGCCGAGCGAGGGTCGCCCCGTTGACGCGGGCACGCGGCGGACGCGCGTCACGCGTCTGCTGCAGGCTCGCGGCGCGGCGCACGATCGGGTCGACCGTGTAGATGGGTACGTCGGCGAGCCGCTCGAGCGCGCCCGCCGGCATCGGCGCGGCAGCGGCGCTGCCGGCGGCCTGCCCGAGCGCGTTGTCGAGCAGCGACGGCACGTCGCCCGGCAGGGCATCGGCGCGCACCGCCTCGGGACTGTCGTAGTCGAAACCGGGCAGCTCGAGCAGGTTGCCCAGCACGCGCAGCACCTTCCAGGCGGGGCGCGCATTGCCGGCCGGGCGCACCACGCCGTTGAAGCTCTGCACGCGCCCTTCGCAGTTCACGAAGGTGCCGGCGGTCTCGGTGAACGGCCCGATCGGCAGCAGGCAGTCGGCGACCTCGGCCAACTCGGGCGAGCAGTAGGCGGTGAGCGCGATCACCGATTCGGCGCGAGCCAGCGCGGCATGCGCCGCCGCCGGCATCGCGTGGTCGAGCTCCGGCTCGTTGCCCATCAGCAGGTACAGGCTGCGCGGCTGCTCGATCATGGTCCGTGCATCGAGCCCGCCCGCCGAGGGCACCGCCCCGGCGAGGTAGCCGCCGACGGCGTTGGCGCTGTCGCCGATCTGCCCGAAGCGCGCATCGAGGAGCGCGGCGATTGCCTGCGCCAGGCGGGCGATCCGGGCGTATTCGGGATGCTGCACGGCAGCGTTGCCCAGCAGCACGGCGCGGCGGCTGCCCGAGGCCAGGCCCGCGGCCATCGCGCGCGCCGCCTCGCCCGGCGTCACGCCGGCCAACTCGGCCTCGAGCGCACTGCGCAGCGCGGCGGGCAGCAGCGCCGCCGCGGTGCCGGGAGCGGCCTGCTCGCGCAGCTGCAGCAGCGCCGCCAGCACCTCGGCGAGCACCTGCGGCCAGCGCGACGGCGCCATGATGGCCTTGTGCGCGAGCGGCATGAGCAGGTCTTCGTCGGCCGCATGCACCACCGAGACCTGGGCGCCGCGCTTGACTGCCTGACGCACGCGGGCGGCGAACAGCGGATGGTCCTTGCGCAGGAACGAGCCGATCAGCAGCAGGCGATCGAGGGCCTCGACGTCCTGGATCGCCATGCCGAGCCACGGCACGCCGGCGCGCGCGGCGTCGGCGGAGAAATCGAGCTGGCGCAGGCGGAAATCGACGTTGTCGCAGCCCAGACCGCGCATCAGGCGCCCGAGCAGGTGCAGCTCCTCGAGCGTGGACTGCCCCGAGCCGAGCGCGCCCAGCGCCTGCGCGCCGTGCTCGGCGCGCACGGTGCGGATGGCGTGCGCGCAGTAGTCGAGCGCCACCGGCCAGTCGACCTCGCGCCACTGGCCGTCCTGGCGGATCATCGGCGCGAGCAGGCGCTCGTCGCTGTTCAGGCCCTCGTAGGACCAGCGGTCGCGGTCGGACAGCCAGCATTCGTTGACCGCCTCGTTCTCGAGCGGCACCACCCGCATCACGCGGTCGTTCTTGATCTGGACCACGATGTTCGAGCCGAGCGAGTCGTGCCCGGCGACCGACTTGCGCCGTGCCAGCTCCCAGGTGCGGGCGGTGAAGCGGAACGGCCGGCTGGTGAGCGCGCCCACCGGGCAGACGTCGATCATGTTGCCCGAGAGCTCGGAATCGACCGAGCGCCCGACGAAGCTCATGATCTCGGAGAACTCGCCGCGGTTGGCCATGCCGAGTTCCATGATGCCGCCGATCTCCTGCCCGAAGCGCACGCAGCGGGTGCAGTGGATGCAGCGGGTCATCTCGTCGGCCGAGATGAGCGGCCCCATCTCCTTGCGGTAGACCACGCGCTTGCGCTCCTCGAAGCGCGAGGCCGAGTAGCCGTAGCCCACGGAGAGGTCCTGCAGCTGACACTCGCCGCCCTGGTCGCACACCGGGCAGTCGAGCGGATGGTTGATGAGCAGGAACTCCATCACGCCCTTCTGCGCGCGCACCGCCATCTCGGAGCGCGTGAACACCTTCATGCCGTTGGCCACCGGAGTGGCGCATGCCGGCAGCGGCTTGGGCGCCTTCTCGACCTCGACCAGGCACATCCGGCAGTTGGCCGCGATCGACAACTTCTTGTGGTAGCAGAAATGCGGCACGTAAATGTCGAGCTTGTCGGCCGCGTGCATCAGCATGCTGCCTTCGGGCACCTCGACTTCCCTGCCGTCGATCTCCAGCTTGACCATCTCGTATCCGTCAGTCGTTCGTTTTGGAAGTGCCGGCGTTCACAGTCAGGCCGGCACCAGGCACTTCTTGTGCTCGACGTGGTATGCGAACTCGTCGCGGTAATGCTTGAGGAAGGCGCGCACCGGCATCGCCGCGGCGTCGCCCAGCGCGCAGATGGTGCGCCCCTGGATGTTGTAGGCGATGCGGTCGAGCTCGTCGAGGTCGCGCATCGTGCCCTTGCCGGTCTCGATGCGGTTGACGATGCGCCACAGCCAGCCGGTGCCCTCGCGGCACGGCGTGCACTGTCCGCACGACTCCTCGAAGTAGAAGTGCGACAGGTTGCGCAGCGACCTGACCGCGCAGCGCGTCTCGTCCATGACGATCACCGCTCCCGAACCGAGCATGGAGCCGGCCTTGACGATGGAGTCGTAGTCCATGTCGGTGGCCATCATGATGTCGGCCGGCAGCACCGGCATCGACGAGCCGCCCGGAATGACCATCTTCAGCTTGCGTCCGTAGCGCACGCCGCCGGCCAGCTCGAGCAGCTTCGCGAACGGCGTGCCCAGCGGCACCTCGTAATTGCCGGGGCGCTCGACGTCGCCCGACATCGAGAAGATCTTGGTGCCGCCGTTGTTGGGCCGCCCCACTTCGAGGTACTTCGGCCCGCCGTTGCGGATGATCCACGGCACCGCGGCGAAGGTCTCGGTGTTGTTGATCGTGGTCGGCTTGCCGTACAGGCCGAAGCTGGCCGGAAACGGCGGCTTGAAGCGCGGCTGCCCCTTCTTGCCCTCGATCGACTCGAGCAGCGCGGTCTCCTCGCCGCAGATGTAGGCGCCGAAGCCGTGGTGCGCGTGCAGCTCGAAGGAGAAGTCGGAGCCGAGGATGTTGCGGCCGAGGTAGCCGGCGGCGCGCGCCTCCTCGATCGCCTGCTCGAAGCGCTCGTAGGTGCTCCAGATCTCGCCGTGGATGTAGTTGTAGCCGACCGGGATGCCCATCGCGTAGGCCGCGATCGTCATCCCCTCGATGACGATGTGCGGGTTGTAGCGCAGGATGTCGCGGTCCTTGAAGGTGCCCGGCTCGCCTTCGTCGGAATTGCACACCAGGTACTTCTGGCCGGGGAACTGGCGCGGCATGAAGCTCCACTTCAGGCCGGTGGGGAAGCCGGCGCCGCCGCGCCCACGCAGGCCCGAGGACTTCATCTCGGCGATGACCTGCTCCGGGGTGATCTTCTCCGACAGGATGCGGCGCAGCGCCTGGTAGCCCTCGCGCTGCTCGTAGTCCTTCAGGTGCCAGCCGTCGGGCGAGACGAGCCCGGCGTAGATCTGCGGCTGGATGTGGCGGCCGTGGAAGCAGGTTTCCTGGACCTTCGCGTCGATGGCGAGATCTTGCGCGCTCATCGCCCGGCTTCCTTGAGCTCGGCGATCAGCGCATCGAGCCTGGCGTTGTCCATGAAGCTGCACATGCGCTTGTTGTTCACCAGCAGCACCGGGGCGTCGCCGCACGAGCCCAGGCACTCGCTCTCCTTGAGCGTGAACAGGCCGTCGGCGGTGGTCTCGCCGAACTCCACGCCGAGCTTCTCCTTCAGGTAGGCGGCCGCCTTGCCGCCCTCGCGCAGCTCGCACGGCAGGCAGGTGCACACCGAGATGCGGTACTTCCCGATCGGCCGGGTGTTGTACATGCCGTAAAAGGTGGCCACCTCGTGCACCGCGATCGGCGGCATGCCCAGGTAGGCGGCCACCTCGTCGATGACCTGCGGGGAGATCCAGCCGGTTTCGTCCTGGACGATCGCCAGCGCGGACATCACGGCCGACTGCCGCTGCTCGGGCGGGTACTTCGCCAGCTCGCGCTCGATGCGCGAGCGGGCCGCGTCGCTGAGCAGGGGTGGGGTTTCGGGTACGGCGCTCATGGTGGGACCAATGCGGCGGTGCGGTTCGGGTCGGAGGGCAGGCTCAGCGGTCGATCTCGCCGAACACGATGTCGAGCGTGCCCATCAGCGTGGTCACGTCGGCCAGCATGTGGCCGCGCGACATCTCGTCCATCGCCTGCAGGTGCGCGAAACCGGCGGCGCGGATCTTCAGGCGGTAGGGCTTGTTGGCGCCGTCGGACACCAGGTAGATGCCGAACTCGCCCTTCGGGTGCTCGACGGCGGCGTAGGCCTCGCCCTCGGGCACGTGCATGCCCTCGCTGAACAGCTTGAAGTGGTGGATCAACTCTTCCATGCCCGTCTTCATGCCGACGCGCGAAGGCGGCGCCACCTTGAAGTTGTCGACGATGACCGGGCCCGGGTTGTTGCGCAGCCACTCGATGCACTGGCGGATGATGCGGTTGCTCTGGCGCATCTCCTCGACGCGCACCAGGTAGCGATCGTAGGAATCGCCGTTGCGCCCGACCGGGATGTCGAACTCGAGCAGGTCGTAGACCTCGTAGGGCTGCATCCTGCGCAGGTCCCAGACCACGCCCGAGCCGCGCAGCATCGGGCCGGTGAAGCCGAGCGCCTTGGCGCGGTCGGGATCGACGACGCCGACGCCCACCAGCCTCTGCTTCCAGATGCGGTTGTCGGTGAGCAGCGTCTCGTACTCGTCGACGTAGTGCGGGAAGCGGTTGGTGAAGGCCTCGATGAAGTCGAGCACCGAGCCATGGCGGTCGCGGTTCAGCTCGCGCATGGCCGCCTCGCTGCGCAAGCCGGTCGACTTGTGCTGCGGCATGGCGTCGGGCAGGTCGCGATAGACCCCGCCCGGCCGGTAGTAGGCCGCGTGCATGCGCGCGCCCGACACGGCCTCGTAGACGTCCATGAGGTCTTCGCGCTCGCGGAACGCGTACAGGAACACCGCCATCGCGCCGACGTCGAGCCCGTGGGCGCCGATCCACAGCAGGTGGTTCAGGATGCGCGTGATCTCGTCGAACATCACGCGGATATACTGCGCGCGCAGCGGCACCTCGATGCCGAGCAGCTTCTCGATCGCCATGACGTAGGCGTGCTCGTTGCACATCATCGACACGTAGTCGAGACGGTCCATGTACGGCACGCTCTGCAGGAAGGTGCGCGTCTCGGCGAGCTTCTCCGTGGCGCGATGCAGCAGCCCGATGTGCGGGTCGGCGCGCTGCACCACCTCGCCGTCGAGCTCCAGCACCAGCCGCAGCACCCCGTGCGCCGCCGGGTGCTGGGGGCCAAAGTTCAGCGTGTAGTTCTTGATGTCAGCCATTGCCACGTCCCGCCGCAGTCAGCCGACCGCGCTGAACTTCGGCGCAGGCTGACCTGCGCGCAGCGCAGGTCAAGGCCGGCAAAGCCGGCCGGCCGAAGCCAAAATTGAGCGTGTAGTTCTTGATGTCAGCCACGACCAGCCCTCACTTCTGCCCCCCCAACCCCGAATCCGGCCGCTCCACCCCGTAGACATCCGGCCGGATGATCCTGGGCACGACCTCGCGCGGCTCGATCGTCACCGGCTGGTAGACGACGCGCTTCTGCTCGGGGTCGTAGCGCATCTCCACATGGCCGGAGACGGGGAAGTCCTTCCGGAACGGATGGCCGATGAAGCCGTAGTCGGTGAGGATGCGACGCAGGTCGGGATGGCCTTCGAACATGATCCCGAACAGGTCGAAGGCCTCGCGCTCGAACCAGTCGGCCACGGGCCACACGCCGGTGACCGTGCCGACGACGGGGAAATCGTCGTCGGGGCAGAAGGTACGCACGCGCAGCCGCCGGTTGTGCGTCACCGAGAGCAGGTGCATCACCACTGCGAAGCGGCGTCCGCTCCAGGTGCCGTCGCCGTAGTCGCGGTAGTCCACGCCGCACAGGTCGATCAGCGTGTCGAAGCGCAGCGCCGGATCGTCGCGCAGACGCGTGGCGACGGCGACGTGCGAGGCGGCATCGATCTCGATGGTGACCTCGCCCAGACGCTCGCGCAGCGTGAGGATCCGGGCGCCCAGCGAGGATTCGAGGGCGGTGCGCAGGGCTTCGAGGGCAGTGAGCGGCTCGGACATGGACGCGTCGTCGGCTAGCGGGCGATGGTGTTGGTGCGCCGGATCTTGCGCTGCAACTGGATCACGCCGTAGATGAGGGCCTCGGCCGTGGGCGGGCAGCCCGGCACGTAGATGTCGACCGGCACGATGCGATCGCAGCCGCGCACCACCGAATACGAGTAGTGGTAGTAGCCGCCGCCGTTGGCGCAGGAGCCCATCGAGATGACCCAGCGCGGCTCGGCCATCTGGTCGTAGACCTTGCGCAGGGCCGGCGCCATCTTGTTGCACAGCGTCCCCGCGACGATCATCACGTCGGACTGGCGCGGGGTGGGACGGTAGAAGACGCCGAAGCGGTCGAGGTCGTAGCGCGAGGCGCTCGCGTGCATCATCTCCACCGCGCAGCAGGCCAGGCCGAAGGTCACCGGCCACATCGACCCGGTACGCGTCCAGTTCACCAGCTTGTCGAGCTGGGTGGTGACGAAACCCTGGCTCAGGACTCCTTCGATGGCCATCGTGCTGCTCCGGACAGTTCGGCGGCGGACGCTGCGGGATCGGGATCACTCCCAGTCGAGGGCGCCCTTCCTCCACTCGTATACGAACCCGACGACGAGGATCGCCAGGAAGATCATCATCGACACGAAGCCGAAGAGGCCGATCGCGTCGATCGACACCGCCCACGGGAAAAGGAAGGCGATCTCGAGGTCGAACAGGATGAAGAGAATGGCGACGAGGTAGTAGCGCACGTCGAACTTCATGCGCGCATCCTCGAAGGGCTCGAAGCCGCATTCGTAGGGCGACAGCTTCTCGGCGTCGGGACGGGTCGGGCCGAGCAGCTTGCCGATGACCAGCGGGCCGACGCCGACCGCCAGGCCCACCAGGATGAAAAGAAGGACAGGCAGGTAGTTCTCGAGGATCACGTTGTTCAGTACCCGACTGGTTCGATCTGGCTTCGCGGCCAGAAAAAAGTCCGCCAGGGCTCGCACCCCGAACGGACCTCCTCATCAGCGCTCTGCGCCACCGTCCGCCGTGTACGCCCGAGGCGAAGCTCGCGAACCGCTGTTGCCCCGCCCGACGCTACCCGGCGGTTACTTCATGTTGGTGCCGACGGCGAGACTCGAACTCGCACAGCTTTCGCCACTACCCCCTCAAGATAGCGTGTCTACCAATTCCACCACGTCGGCCAGTGCAATTCCTTGACCGGAGTTAACGCTCCCGGTCAGCCTGCTATTCTACTTCGGAATGTCGCTGCTTGGGCCGCTCTTCGGCGCCGGCGCCGTCGAAGCGGGTGCCTGCGCGCTGCCTGCGGACTCCTGCGAGCCGCCGTTCGCCCCCGGCCCGGCAGCCCCGTTGGCCGGCGGCACGTCGGCCGGCGCCTTCGGCGCACTCGCCGGAGGCGGGGCGTTCTCCATGATGCTGCGCGGGGCTTCGGCCGGGCGATTGGCCAGCAGCGCGAGCGTCAGCGTGCAGATGAAGAAGAGCGCCGCCAGCACCGCCGTGGAGCGGCTCAGGAAGTTCGCCGAGCCGGTGGCGCCGAAGAGGCTGCCCGAAGCGCCTCCGCCGAACGCAGCACCCATGTCGGCGCCCTTGCCGTGCTGCAGCAGCACGAGCACGATCACTCCGAGCGCCGTGAGCACCTGGAGCACCATCAGAAGATTCGTCAACCACGCCATCGACACAACTCCAGCCCTGAGGCCCTAGGCCAACGCCGCTGCGCGGCAGATGTCGAGAAATTCATCGGCAACCAGCGACGCGCCGCCGATCAGCCCGCCGTCGACGTCGGGCATCGCGAACAGAGCCGCCGCGTTGTTCGCCTTGACGCTGCCGCCGTAGAGGATGCGCACGTAACCGGACTCGCGGTAGCCGCGCACGGCCAGCCGCTCGCGCAGGAAGCGATGGGCGGCCTGCGCGGTATCGGGCGAAGCGGTGCGCCCGGTGCCGATCGCCCACACCGGCTCGTAGGCGAGCACGAAGCGGCCCGGCGCCGCCGAAGCGCCGCCGGCCAGCAGCGTGGACGCGATCGCGTCGAGCTGGCGCGCGAGCACCGTCTCGGTGGCGCCGGCCTCGCGCTCGGCGAGCGTCTCGCCGACGCACGCGATGACGCCGATCTCGTGCGCTGCGCAGCGTGCGAGCTTGGCGGCGACCTGCTCGTCGGTTTCGCCCGCCTGTCGACGCTCCGAGTGGCCGATGACGACCCAGCGGCAGCCCAGGTCGGCAAGCATCGAAGCCGAAACCTCGCCGGTGTGCGCGCCGTTGGGATGGGCCGAGACGTCCTGCGCGCCCCAGGCCACGCCGGTGTCGCCGAGCCAGGCGGCGGCCTGGCCGAGGTAGGGATAGGGCGGGCACACCACCACCTCCACCTGTGCAGCCGGCACGCGCTCGGGCGCAGCCCGCAGCGCGGTGAACAGTTGCTCGTTGGAGGCGATGTCGCCGTTCATCTTCCAGTTGCCGGCGACGAGCGGCTTGCGGACCTTCATCGGTGAGAGCCGAATTCGAAGAACCCGACATTCTACGGCGCACGCGCGCGGTGGGTCAATTTGGCCCGCGCGCTGGTAGTGGTTCACACCGATCCGCAGTCTGTTACAACTTCGGCCGTGTCCGCCATTTCGATGATTTCGGACAGTTCCCATACATGATCGGTCACGCCCGCTTCCATAGCCGGCGTTACGCGAAGCTTCTGATGAACACGGCAGAAGTTGTAGTACATGAAGTGCAGCGAGACTGCGTGGGCGTGGTTCTCGACCTTCTTGGAGAAGGCATTCGTTAACCGGGTGAACCGACGCATGTGCATCCGCATGGTCAGGTTTTGGCGCTCGACGTAGGAAGTCGAAATGTGCTTCTTGTCCGGGTTGCCGTTGACGGGCACCAGTTCGGCCCCGATGCACTCGGGCGGGCTATAGCGACGCTGGCCATCGGCCGGGGCACCATATATCTTCACGAGCTGCGCGTAGTCCACGTCGCCACCAAAGGCGGCTTCCACGGCCTTTATGTAGAGCTGGAGGCCGTCCGAGGTGAGTTGGATACGTCCGGCCAGCCGCCCAGCCAGGTCGGCGATGAAGTCACGGGCAGCGGCGGCGTTGCGTTCACCAACATGCCAGCAAATGGCGAGCTTGGTATCGGCGCACAGAGCCGTCCACGTCCAGATGTCGCCCATGCCATCGGTCCTCTGCTCAGGAGATGTGTTCCTCTCTTTGGCGCCGACGAATGACCAGATTTCGTCTACCTGGACCCGCTTGCATGGGAGTTTGCGCAGCCGGCCATCTTGGTAGTCAAGGCAAGCGGAGCCAACTTCGGCAAGCAGCCTGAGGACCGTTCCCTTAGCCGCACCGGTCATACGACAGGTTGCGCGGATGGAGTTTCCCTCAACCAGACAGGCGAGAATCCTGGCGCGTGAAGTTACATCAAGCTTGTTCATAATGAACAATATGCTTGAGCGAAAATGCAGTGTCAAGCACTAGACGATCATTTCCAGCGCAGATACACTTGCAAAAGTGAAGGCGCCGCAGGCAAGGCTTACGCCTTAACTACGATTGGGAAGGCCCTGATCCCGCACGCTTTCGCGTACAGGCGCCGGCCGTTCTTGAGGGTGATGTAGGCGACGAACCGCACTACGTAGCCATCAGGAATCGGCAGGTTGAGCTTCAACTGCACTCGGCATCACCTCCTTTCCCGGCTGGATTCGCATGCTCGCAACATGCTGTCCGGCGTTAGATTGAGGGGGGTTTGCCCGCAGCGCCTTCTAAGTGGCACCGCCACGGCCCGCGACTCGTACTAGCTTCTCAGACATGCATCGAGTCGCGGGCCTTCTATTTGCCTCACGCTGGGCGGAATCAGCGCGAGGCGTGCGTTCTCGTCATGGTGCCCACCTATGTGTCGTTGTGTGCCACGCCCAGCGCAGATAGCTCCGCATCTGAGAGTTGACGAGCTGAGTAGACGCCCTTCTTCCCTGGGACGCTATACAACACATCTTTGTTGGCTAGCCGATAGAGACGATTGTTGATCTGCTGCCGCTTGTGTACCTCACCCGTCTTTCGATAAAGCGCGATCAATACCTGGTCCAACGACAGGACACCACCGCCCTCTTCGATAATGGACTGCAGGGTGAAATCCAGCTTATCCCCGTCGGAAATGCTGAGTTCCTGTAGCAATTCGGCCGGAAGATCCCTCAAGTCCTCTAGCGATAGACTGAGTTGGGCGCCCTTGAGCGGTAGCGGAGGCGGGCGTCGATCAAGCTCTTCGCGGAGCTTCGTGAGCTCGGATTCAAACCCCATAAGGGTCTCGGCCAGGCTTTCGAAATGGGCAATTGTGCGCAAATGCCCTTCGGCGCGCCGGGGGGCCTTTTCCTGATATTCGGCAGCTTTGGCGCGATGAAACTCGAGCTGTCGGTTGACAAACTCCAGGTGATCCAATACAGTAGCCATGTCCTGTCCTCACCGACGGGCGAAAAAGGTAGTCAGCGGCCGGATTCGAACCGGCGGCTCCCGAAGTGCGATTTCGGGCGCATTGCCTCTCTGCTACGCTGACACCGACGGGAAGTGCACCATAGCCCTCCCGAATAAACCCAACCCTGTGCACAGTCTAGGAATTCCGAAAGGCCCGCCCGACGCGGGCCTTTCGCACTTTATAGCCCAAGGGAGATGGCGCGTCAAGTTTTTTCCGACTTGGCGGCGAGAATCCGGCGAGTGAAGCAAGAGTTAGAGATAGGCGCGAGTTCGCGCAGAGTTCGTTCAGTCCTCGCCATCGTCCTCTCGCGCCCATCTAGCAGCGGCAGCTCTGCGGGCAATTTCACTGCGTCGTTCTGCCGAAAGTTGAGCGGCCCTGGCTCTTCCTCCTTTCTTCCCGCCGAGCCGACCAAGCGCGACCGCGGCCGGGTTCTTGTCCGAAACAGGCTTCTCAGCTTGGCCGGTCGCCTGCTGCATGACCGAAAACGCCGTCTCGTTCGTGTCCTTGCGTTTGCTTGAGCGTTTAGGCATGGCAAGAGTCTAGCGCACCCCAAGTCTGGTGGCCAGACTCTGTTACAGATGGGCTATTCAAACTTGCCCACTACCCGCGCGCTTCCTCGTCGGTTTCCTCCTCTTCGTCGTCGTCGGCATCCTCGAGCTCGTCGTGCGCCGGCGCGAGCCAGGGATGGGTGCCGCCGGTGCGCCAGCGCCAGAACCACAGCGCGTAGCCCGACACCCCGTAGAGCAGGAACAGGGAGAACAGCACGATGGGCGGATCGGAGGACACCAGCACGAACAGCAGCACCACGCCGATCACGAAAATGAACGGCACGCTCTTCTTCAGGTTGATGTCCTTGAAGCTGTAGAACGGCACGTTCGAGACCATCGTGATGCCGGCATACACGGTGAGCGCGAAGGCGGCCCAGGAGAGGTCGGCCCCGCTGGCGGTGATCCACTTGGTCTGGCGCAGGTCGGTGACGATCCACACCAGGCCGGCCACCAGCGCGGCCGCCGCCGGGCTCGGAAGGCCCTGGAAGAAGCGCTTGTCGACCACGCCGATGTTGGCGTTGAAGCGCGCCAGGCGCAGCGCCGCCCCGGCCACGTAGATGAAGGCCGCCAGCCAGCCCCACTTGCCCAGCCCGCGCAGCGACCATTCGTACATGATCAGCGCCGGCGCCGCGCCGAACGAGACCATGTCGGCCAGGCTGTCGTACTGCTCGCCGAAGGCGCTCTGGGTGTTGGTCATGCGCGCCACGCGCCCGTCGAGGCTGTCGAGCACCATCGCGACGAAGATCGCAATGGCGGCTGCCTCGAAGCGCACGTTCATCGCCTGCACGATGGCGTAGAAGCCGCAGAACAGCGACGCCGTAGTGAAGGCGTTGGGCAGCAGGTAGATGCGGCGGGAACGCCGCCGCACCACGCCTTCGCGCGGGGCCGGATCAGCCATGGGTCGCGCCTCCGGCGGCTGCGGGCAGCTGCGCCAGGATGGAAGTGGTCGCGTGCACCTTCTCGCCGATGCCCACGCGCACCTGCGCCGCCGGCGGCAGGTAGACATCGACGCGCGAGCCGAAGCGGATGAACCCGAAGCGCTGGCCGCGCTCGAGCGCATCGCCGGGGCCCACATAGCACAGGATGCGGCGCGCGACGAGGCCGGCCACCTGCACGCAGCCCACCAGCGAGCCGTCGCCGGCGCGGATCAGCAGCGCGTTGCGCTCGTTGTGCTCGGAGGCCTTGTCGAGGTCGGCATTGAGGAACTTCCCGGGGAAATAGGTGACGCGCTCGACGCGGCCGTCGACGGGCGCGCGGTTGGAGTGCACGTTGAACACGTTCATGAACACCGATATCTTGAGCGCCTCGCGATCGGCATACGGATCGCGGACCCGCTCGACGGCAATCACCCGCCCGTCGGCCGGCGAGAGCACCAGCCCCGGCCCAGCCGGCACCGGCCGCGCCGGGTCGCGGAAGAACTGCAGCACGAACAGCGCCAGCAGCCACAGCGGCAGCGACCACCAGCCGGCCAGCGCCGTGAGCGCGACCGCCGCCACGAGGGTGGCGACCAGGTACGGCCAGCCCTCGCGGGCGATGATCGGATGCGGGTAGCCGGCCATGGGACGACGCGCCCTATTCGAACCGGCAGGCGCCCGGCCCGTCCGGATGGCCGCAACCGCCGCACGGCCCGCCGGCGAAGGCCGGCTGCGACGGGGCAGCCGTCGCGGTGGCGAACACCGACAGCAGCTTGTCGAGGCGCCTGCTGCCGCAGTGCGGGCAGGCCGGTTCGCTCGAGGAGCGCACCAGCGCCTCGAATTCGCGCCGGCAGTCGGCGCAGCGGTACTCGTAGATGGGCATGATCGCCTCCGTTGGGGGGCGGGCGACGGCCCGCGCCCCGAAGGATAAGCGAATCAGCCGGATAAGCGAATCAGCCCGGGAGGATCAGTTGCGGGAGCGGTCGACCAGCTTGTTGGCCTTGATCCAGGGCATCATGGCGCGCAGCTTCTCGCCCACCACCTCGATCGGGTGCTCGGACGTCATGCGCCGGCGCGACAGCAGCGTAGGCGCCCCGGCGCGATTCTCGAGGATGAACTGCTTGGCGTACTCGCCGCTCTGGATGCGCTCGAGCGCGGTCTTCATCGCCTTCTTGGTCTCGGCGGTGACGATGGTCGGGCCGGTGACGTACTCGCCGAACTCGGCGTTGTTGGAGATCGAGTAGTTCATGTTCGAGATGCCGCCCTCGTAGATCAGGTCGACGATGAGCTTGAGCTCGTGCAGGCACTCGAAGTAGGCCATCTCGGGCGCGTAGCCGGCCTCCACCAGCGTCTCGAAGCCGGCCTTGATGAGGTCGACGGTGCCGCCGCACAGCACCGTCTGCTCGCCGAACAGGTCGGTCTCGGTCTCCTCGCGGAAGTTGGTCTCGATGATGCCGGCCCGGCCGCCGCCGATGGCGCAGGCATAGGACAGCGCGAGATCGCGCGCGATGCCCGACTTGTCCTGGTGCACCGCGACCAGCATCGGCACGCCGCCGCCGCCGGCGTAGGTGGAGCGCACGGTATGCCCGGGCGCCTTGGGCGCGATCATCACCACGTCGAGGTCTTCGCGCGGCACGACCTGGCCGTAGTGGATGTTGAAGCCGTGGGCGAAGGCGAGGGTCGCGCCGTCCTTGATGTTCGGCTCGATCTCGCTCTTGTAGGCCGCCGCGATGTGCTCGTCGGGCATGAGCATCATCACGAAGTCGGCGCCCTTGACCGCGTCCTTGATCTCGGCGACCGCCAGCTTCGCCTTCTTGACCTTGTCCCACGACGGACCGCCCTTGCGCACGCCCACCGTCACCTTGACGCCCGAGTCGTTCAGGTTCTGCGCATGAGCGTGCCCCTGCGAGCCGTAGCCGATGATGGCGACCTTGCGGCCCTTGATGAGCTTGACGTCGCAGTCCTTGTCGTAGAAGACCTTCATTGTTCGTTCTCCCTGGTGGTTCGTTGGTCGGTGCGGGGCCGTTCAGGCCTTCAGGACCCGCTCGCCGCGGGCGATGCCCGAGGCGCCGGTGCGGACGGTCTCGAGGATCGAGGCGCGGTCGAGGGCGTCGATGAAGGCATCGAGCTTGGCGCCGTCGCCGGTGAGCTCCACGGTATAGGTCTTGTCGGTGACGTCGATCACGCGCCCGCGGAAGATGTCGACCATGCGCTTCATCTCCTCGCGCTCCTTGCCGACCGCCCTCACCTTGATCAGCATCAGCTCGCGCTCGATGTGCGGGTTCTCGATCAGGTCGACCACCTTCACCACGTCGATCAGGCGGTTGAGCTGCTTGGTGATCTGCTCGATCACGTCGTCGGAGCCGCTGGTGGCGATGGTCATGCGCGAGAGCGACTTGTCTTCGGTGGGCGCGACCGTGAGGGTCTCGATGTTGTAGCCGCGCGCCGAGAACAGGCCGACCACGCGCGAGAGCGCGCCGGGTTCGTTCTCGATCAGGATGGAAACGATGTGCCTCATTGCCGGCTCCTCAGAGGTCTTCCGAGCCGAGCAGCATCTCGGTCAATCCCTTGCCCCCCTGCACCATCGGCCAGACGTTCTCGGTGGCATCGGTGATGATGTCGAGGAACACCAGCCGGTCCTTGTACTTGCCGAAGGCGTCACGCAGCGCCGGCTCGACCTCCGACGGCTTCTCGATGCGCATGCCGACGTGGCCGTAGGCCTCGGCGAGCGCCACGAAGTCGGGCAGCGCGTCCATGTACGAGCTGGCGTAGCGGCTGCCGTACTCGATCTGCTGCCACTGGCGGACCATGCCGAGGTAGCGGTTGTTGAGATTGACGATCTTCACCGGCAGGTTGTACTGCTTGCAGGTGGAGAGCTCCTGGATGCACATCTGGATCGAGCCCTCGCCGGTGACGCAGGCGACCTGCGCGCCGGGATTGGCCATGAGCACGCCCATGGCGAACGGCAGCCCGACACCCATCGTGCCCAGGCCGCCGGAGTTGATCCAGCGCCGCGGCTGGTCGAAGCGGTAGTACTGCGCGGCCCACATCTGGTGCTGGCCGACATCGGCGGTGACGAAGGCGTCGCCCCCGGTGACCTCCCACAGCTTCTCGATCACCGCCTGGGGCTTGATCACCGTGTCGCTGGAGCGGTACTTCAGGCACTCGCGCTTGCGCCATTCGTCGATCTGCGCCCACCACCCCTGCAGCGCCTGGGCGTCGGGCTTGCGCCCGGCCGCATAGGCTTCCTCGATCAGGCCGAGCAGGTCGGCGAGGGTCTCGCGCACGTCGCCCACGATCGGCACGTCGACCTTGACCCGCTTGGAGATCGACGACGGGTCGATGTCGACGTGGATGATCTTGTGCGGCGACTGGGCGAAGTGCTTCGGGTTGCCGATGACGCGATCGTCGAAGCGCGCGCCGACGGCGAGCAGCACGTCGCAGTGCTGCATCGCCATGTTGGCCTCGTAGGTGCCGTGCATGCCGGGCATGCCGACGAACTTGTCGCCGGTGCCGCGGTAGCCGCCCAGGCCCATGAGGGTGTTGGTGACCGGAAAGCCGAGGAGATCGACCAGCCGGTTCAGCTCCGGCGCCGCGTTGGCGAGCACCACCCCGCCGCCGGTGTAGATCATCGGCCGCTCGGCGCCCAGCAGCAGGCCCAGGGCCTTCCTGAGCTGGCCCTGGTGCCCGCGCGTGACCGGGTTGTACGAGCGCATCGGAACCGATTCCGGGTACTCGTAGCGGCACTTGTTGCGGCTGACATCCTTCGGGATGTCGACCAGCACCGGGCCGGGCCGGCCGCTGTTGGCGATCACGAACGCCTTCTTGATCGTCGCTGCGAGATCCTTGACGTCCTTGACCAGGAAGTTGTGCTTCACGCAGGGCCGGGTGATGCCGACCGTGTCGCACTCCTGGAAGGCATCCTCGCCGATGGCGTGGGTCGGCACCTGGCCGCTGAGGATCACCATCGGCACCGAGTCCATGTAGGCGGTGGCGATGCCGGTGACGGCATTGGTGACCCCGGGGCCGCTGGTGACCAGGCACACGCCGACCTTGTGGGTCGAGCGTGAGTAGGCGTCGGCCGCGTGAGCCGCGGCCTGCTCGTGACGCACCAGGACGTGCTTGACCTGGTCCTGCTTGAACAGTGCGTCGTAGATATAGAGAACCGCGCCCCCCGGATAGCCGAAGACGTGCTCCACGCCTTCGTCCTGGAGACAACGAACAACGATTTCCGCGCCTGTGATGTCCATTGGATGAAAGTCCTTTCAAGTCCAGGGAGCCCGCCCGCCGGCGCCATGGCTTGCCGCCACGACGCAGGCCTTGGCACGGGGCCTGCGAATTTGATCGGATGCCCCTGCACGCCTCTCGTGAAGGCGCCCCGGAGCACTCTGCGCGTCTTGTGCAAGGGTTGGCCGGTAGGCCGCGGGTGCAAAGACAACGCCCCTTTGACGGGGCGTTCATAGGATATCCAAAAAGGATACTGCAGCGCAGCAGCGCGGGTCAAGACGACGTCCCGGCGCAACGGCTTCTGCTAGCATGCGCAACGTCTCTTTCTTCCTCCCTTCGCCGAATCCGACCCTGATGGCCACCCGGCAGGAGTTGTCCGAGTTCCTTGCCGCGGCCGAACGCCGGGCGTTCAAGCAGGCGGTCTACGCAGTGCGGGACCAGGAGGTCGCCCTCGACGTCGTGCAGGACGCCATGCTCAAGCTGGCCTCGCGCTACGCCGAACGCCCGCCGGCCGAGCTGCCGCTGCTGTTCCAGCGCATCCTGCAGAACGCCATCACCGACCACTTCCGCCGCCAGAAGGTGCGCAACCTCTGGACCACCTCCCTGTCCGCCCTGCAGGGCGACGACGACGGGGAAGGCAGCGAGCGCGACATCCTGGAGGCGATCGAGCCGCAGGCCGGCACCGCCGGCGCCGAGAGCAGCGCCGACCAGGTCGAGCGGGCCCAGGTGCTGGCGATCCTCGACGAGGCGATCGGCCGGCTTCCCCAGCGTCAACGCGAAGCCTTCCTCCTGCGTTACTGGGAAGATCTCAACGTGGCCGAAACCGCCGCGGTCATGGGCTGTTCGGAAGGAAGCGTCAAGACGCACTGTTCACGTGCAGCCCATACCCTGGCCGAAGTGCTGCGAGCACGCGGAATTGCACCATGAACGAGCAACAGATCGCCCTGCTGGCCCGAGAGGCACTCGACGAAGCCGCCGAGCGTCTGCCTTGGCGGGTCACTCATCGGCTGGCTACGGTGCGCGAGGCGGCCCTGGCACGATTGCCGCGTGCCGTTGCGGCGGCGCAGGCGGTCCCGGCCCGGGCGGCAGCGCGTGTCCTGCCCGCCCACGCGGTGCTGGTTTCCGCTTCCGGGGCTGGCGGCCGGGGCGCGGGCGATGCCCGGCCCGACCGGCCTCCGCGGTTCGGCTGGCGCCTGGCGGCCGTGGTGGCGCCGGTGCTCGTGGTGACGGTCGGCCTGGCCGGCATCTCGCTGTGGACGAGCTGGCAGCGCGCCGTCGACATCGCCGACGTCGATGCGGCCGTGCTGACCGACGACATCCCCATCTCCGCCTACGCCGACCGCGGCTTCGGCGTGTTCCTGAAGAACGTCTCCCAGGCGGACCGCGAATGAGACGGTATCGCGCATTCGCCCTGGTCGCCCTGGGTCTGGGAGTGCTGGTGGCCACCGGCATCCCGGCCCTGGTCGCGACGGCCCGCGCCGAAGACGGCTCGGCCGCCTCGCGAGCGTCGCTGCTGCCGCTCGTGCAGCCCCTGTGGAGCGATCTCACGCCGGCCCAGCAGGAAGTGCTCGCCCCGTTCGAGCCGCAGTGGAACAGCTGGTCGGCCCAGGAGAAGCTCACCTGGGTCTCGCTCGCCAACAAGCTGCCCGGCATGGCGCCCAAGGCCCAGGAGCGGGCGCGGGCGCGCATCCGCGAATGGGCTGCGCTCACCCCGGAGCAGCGGCGCACCGCCCGCCAGAACTACCGCCTCGCCCGGCGCCTGCCGCCCGAGCAGCGCCAGGCGCAGTGGGAGCGCTACAGCGAGCTGACCCCCGAGCAGCGCTCGGTGTTGCGCATCAGCGGCACCACCAGCAACACCGCCGCCCGCCACGCCGGCGCGCGCACCGGCCTGGCCAAGGAGGCCGCCCAGCCGCTGTCCGACCTCGTGCGCCGCAACAGCGACACGCACCGGCGCAAGCAGCCCGCCCCGCTCGGCTTCTGATGTCCCCGGAGCAGCCTGCTGCGTCCTCCGGGGGGCCCGCTGCATCATCAGGGCAGCTCGCCGCGGCCGCCGGCCCGTGGCGGCGCGTGATGGGGATGGCTTACGAGGGCATCGTGCTGTTCGGCGTGCTGTGGTTCGCCGACTACGCCTTTTCGGCGCTGACGCAGTTCCGCGGCCATCCCGGCGCGCTGCGCACGGCCTTCCAGCTGTTCACGCTGGCCGTGCTGGCGGCGTACTTCGTCGGCTTCTGGAGCGACGGCCGGCGCTCGCTGCCGATGAAGACGCTCGGCCTGGCCCTGCAGGCGCGCGACGGTGCTCCGGTATCCAAGGCGCGCGCGGCGGCGCGCTTCGCGGCAGCCGCGGGCCTGGCAATCGGGGCGCTGGCCGCCGGCTACTTCCTGCATGGGGCGATGTACGCCCTGCTGGTGGTGCCGTTCGCCTGGACGCTGGTCGATCGCGACCGGCGCGCGCTCTACGACGTGCTGGCCGGCACGCGGCTCGCCTGCGTGCCGCCGACGCCGGCGAGGCGCTCCCCGGTCGGCGCCTGAGCGGCGGGCGGCTGCGGTCTGCCGCGCGACGAATTCATACGGTTTCGCTTTCGTTCGCAGAACAAGGCGGAGCGCCGAAGACGGTGCTGTAGCACGGCAAGGCGCTCCAACGCAGTGATGGGGACGAACGCAAGACCGTATCAGGCCTTCACGCAGTCGACGTAGTAGCGGGCGCCGCCCGCCTCGGGCTCGATCACCAGGCCGTGCACGTCGGTGTCGAAGCCCGGGAAGCGCGCATTGAAGTCGCGCGCGAACTTCAGGTACTCGACGATGGGCCGGTTGAAGCGCTCGCCCGGGATCAGCAGCGGAATGCCCGGCGGATAGGGCGTCACCAGCATGGTCGTGATCCGGCCCTCGAGCTCGTCGATCGCGACCCGGTCGACGCGGCGGTGGGCGAGGCATTCGAACGCCTCCGAGGGCTTCATGGCCGGCTGCATGCTCGAGAGGTACATCTCGGTGGTCACGCGTGCGATGTCGTAGCGCCGGTACTGCTCGTGGATCTGCGAGGCGAGGTCGCGCAGCCCCACCCGCTCGTAGGCCGGGTGCGCCTGCACGAACTCGGGCATCACGCGCCACAGCGGCTGGTTGGTGTCGTAGTCGGTCTTGAACTGCTGCAGCTCGGTGACCAGGGTGTTCCAGCGGCCCTTGGTGATGCCGATCGTGAACATCACGAAGAACGAGTACAGGCCGGTCTTCTCGACCACCACGCCGTGCTCGGCCAGGTACTTGGTGACGATCGCCGCCGGGATGCCCCACTGGGCGAAGCGGCCGTTGATGTCGAGCCCGGGCGTGACGATGGTGGCCTTGATCGGGTCGAGCATGTTGAAGTTGCTCACCAGCTTGCCGAAGCCGTGCCACTTGTCGCCGGACTTCAGGAACCAGTTCTCGCGCCGGCCGATGCCGTTGTCGACGAGATCCTTCGGCCCCCAGACCCTGAACCACCAGTCCTGGCCGAACTCGTCGTCGACCTTGCGCATGGCGCGGCGGAACTCGAGCGATTCGAAGATCGACTCCTCGACCAGCGAAGTGCCCCCGGGCGGCTCCATCATCGCGGCGGCCACGTCGCACGAGGCGATGATCGCGTACTGCGGGCTGGTGGACGTATGCATGAGGAACGCTTCGTTGAAGCGGTGCCGGTCGAGCTGGCGCGACTCCGAATCCTGCACCAGGATCTGCGAGGCCTGCGACAGGCCCGCCAGCAGCTTGTGCGTGGACTGCGTGGAGAACACCATCGACTCGGCGCAGCGCGGCCGGTTCGTGCCGATGGCGTGGAACTCGTGATAGAAGGGATGGAAGGTGGCGTGCGGCAGCCACGCCTCGTCGAAGTGCAGGTTCTCGATGTAGCTGCCCAGCGTGCGCTTGATGGTCTCGACGTTGTAGATCACGCCGTCGTAGGTCGACTGGGTGATCGTCATCACGCGCGGGCGCGCGCGCTTGTCGCGGATCAGCGGGTTGGCGTCGATCTTGCGCTGGATGTTGGCCGGGTCGAACTCCTCGAGGGGGATCGGGCCGATGATCCCGTAGTGGTTGCGCGTGGGCTGCAGGAAGATCGGGATCGTGCCCGTCATCGTGATCGCGTGCAGGATCGACTTGTGGCAGTTGCGGTCCACGAGCACCACGTCGTCGTTGGCCACGGTCGAGTGCCAGACGATCTTGTTCGACGTCGAGGTGCCGTTGGTGACGAAGAACAGGTGGTCGGTGTTGAAGATGCGCGCCGCGTTGCGCTCGGAGGCGGCCACCGGCCCGGTGTGGTCGAGCAGCTGCCCGAGCTCGTCGACCGCGTTGCATACGTCGGCGCGCAGCATGTTCTCGCCGAAGAACTGATGGAACATCTGCCCGACCGGGCTCTTGAGGAAGGCCACGCCGCCCGAATGCCCGGGGCAATGCCAGGAGTAGGAGCCGTCGTGCGCGTAGTTGACCAGCGCCTTGAAGAACGGCGGGGCGAGCGAGTTGAGGTAGTGCGTAGCCTCGCGGATGATGTAGCGCGCCACGAACTCCGGCGTGTCCTCGAACATGTGGATGAAGCCGTGCAGCTCCTTGAGGATCTCGTTCGGGATGTGCTGCGAGGTGCGCGTCTCGCCGAACAGGAAGATCGGGATGTCGGCGTTGCGCCGGCGCGTCTCGGCGATGAACTTGCGCAGGTCGACGATTGCCTTGCTCTCGGCGCCGTCGTCGGCGAGCTCCTCGTCGTCGATCGAGACGATGAAGGCCGAGGCGCGCGCGGCCTGGTTGGCCACCATGGTCACGTCGACGTAGGTGAAGCCGCCCACCACCTCCCAGTGCTGCTCCTCGATCGCCTTGGCGAGCGCGCGTATGCCCAGGCCGCTGGCGGAATCGGCGCGCCAGTCCTCGTCGATGATGACGATGGGAAAACGGAACTGCATGTCGGGGAATCCGGAAAGGACGGTGACGACGGGCGTGCGGGCGCGCGCCGGAAAAGGTGCAAGTTAAGCACAAATCGCCGGGGCGGTCGGCGCCCGGTGTAGGCCGCGGCGGCGTACGTTGCGCCCGGTCGACACCTCAGGGCCTGTTCGTCCTAAAGGACGTGGACCGTCGGTCCGTAACGGCCGAGTGCTGCGTCGGCCGTGAGCAGCGATGCCGGTTCGGCAATGCTCTGGGCAACGAGGAGCCTGTCGAACGGATCGCGATGATGCCACGGCAGGTTCGCGACGACGCTCAGATGCTCACGCCGGATCGGTAGCGGGAGGTAGCCGTCGGCCTCGGCCGTGTCAGCGATCAGAGCGGGCCCGAAGGCCAGCTTTCCGATGCTGTGCTTGATCGCGATCTCCCAGATCGACCCCAGGCTGAAACAGACCTCCGCATCGCCGGAAACGAGCAGGCGGCGCGCCTGGGCCGGAAGCCGCCGGTCATCCGACAGCGCCCACAGCAGCACCTGCGTATCGAGCAGACAGCGCATTGGGCCGCGAGCAGATCGTAGCGTCCTAATTGCCGCGGAACATCGCTTCGATCTCGTCGCCGGCCAACTGATCGAAGCCTTCCGGAACACGGATGCGGCCGCGCAGCGAACCGAGGCGAACCGGGCGACCCCGCTGCATGGGGACCAGCCGTGCCATCGGCTTTCCCGCCTTGGCGATCACGATCGTCTCGCCGGCAGCCGCCCATTCGACGAGCAGCGAGAGCCGCGTCTTGGCTTCGTAGAGATTGACGACCTTCTCCGCCATACCCAAGCGCCCTTCCGCGCCCTGTTTGACCAACCTTGGTCAAAATTTTCCGCCATCGGGAAGCCATCGTCAATCCGCCTTCCGGCCACTGACCATTCGAGCGGGCATACAACGTCCGGACGAGAACGTGCAGACGAAATCCACGATCGGGCTACCATCGGCCGCTGGCGCTCCAACATGGATGGAACCACGCATGCAGCAACCCTCCTGGCCGCGGGTGGCGGTCTACGGCGCCGGCGCGGTCGGCTGCTTCTTCGGCGCCAAGCTGGCCGAGGCCGGCGCGCCGGTCACGCTGATCGGGCGCGCCGCGCACGTCGAGGCGATCCGGCGCGACGGGCTGCTCTTCGACAGTCCGGGCGCGGCGCGCCGGGTCAAGATCGCGGCCGAGACCGGGCCCGAGCCGGTGCGCGATGCGCAACTGGTGCTGTTCTGCGTGAAGACGCGCGACACCGCCGAGGGCGCCCGCGTGCTGGCCCCGCTGCTGGCCCACGACGCGGTGGTGGTCAGCCTGCAGAACGGCGTGGACAACGTGCCGAGGTTGCGCGAGGCGGGCATCGACGCGCTGGCGGCCGTCGTCTACGTCGCGGCCTCGATGCCGGCGCCCGGCCACCTGCTGCACGCCGGGCGCGGCGACCTGGTGATCGGGGAGCACGGCCCGCGGCGCACGCCGGGCGACGAGGCGGCGCAAGTGCAGCCCTCGGCCCGCGCCCGGGCGGTCGCGGCCTGGTTCGAGCAGGCCGGGGTGCCTTGCCGCATCGAGGCCGACGCACGCGGCGAGCTGTGGGTCAAGCTGGTGATGAACTGCGCGTTCAACGCGATCTCCGCGCTCGGCCGCTCGCGCTACGGCCCGATGGTGGCCGACGCGGACGTGCGCGCGCTCATGCGCGAGGCGATCGCCGAATGCGTCGCCGTCGCGCACGCCGAGGGCATCGCCATCGCCGATGTCGAGACGCAGTACCAGGCCGCGATGCGGCTGGGCGAGGCGATGCGGGAAGCCCGCTCGTCGACCGCGCAGGACCTGGAGCGCGGCCGCCCGACCGAGATCGATTCGCTCAACGGCTACGTGGCGCGGCGCGGCCAGGCACTCGGCGTGGCGACGCCGGTGAGCCGGGCGCTGTCGACAATGGTGCGACTTCGCGAGCAGAATCACGACTGACCCCGGCAACCGGCCCAGGCGACGGGCCCGCTGGTCCTCGAACGGGCCCGTCCACGCCCCTGGACTCCGCCATCCTGAACCTCGCCCCGCCAATCCCGCTGATGCCCGGCCCATGGCGCGCACTGCCCGTCGCGCACGCAGCCGGTTTCCTGTCGCACCTGGGCCCCCTGCTGGCGCAGGCGAGCGGGCACCCGCAGGTGCTCGCGCCGGGCCAGGGCAACGGCGGCACCCTGCGCGCGATGCCGCTGTCCTTCTATCCCGGCTGGGCCTTGATCGAAGGCGAGGCCGCTCTGGCCCCCGACACGATTGGCACCTTCGACGTGCTCTACGGACCGGGCCTGATGTGGCTGATCGACGGTGACGCCCGCGTGCTCAACGACCTGAATGGCGGTCGCCTGCCGCTCGACATCGAAGGCTATCGCGAACGCAGCCGCATCGATGGCCCCTTCATGCCCAGTCCACTCGGCCCGTTCGACACGGTACGTTCCGGCCCCGACTTCCTGCGTTTCTTCTGCGCCAGCGTATGGGGCGACGAGGGCCCGTTCATGCTGGTGGAATCCGCCGATTCGCCGGTACTGCGCGGCGTCGATGCGCGCAACCTCGATTGGGCAGGCGAAATCGCCCCGCTCGCGGTGTACCTGGATGGCAGCGACCTGGTGGGCGAAGGCCTGGTCGCCTATGGCCGCTCGCTCTACCGCGCCCGCCTGCGCGTGCGCGACGGCCGGGTCGGCATGGAGGACGACACGCCGGTCGCCGCCGACGCGCTGCCCGAGCGCCGCAACCGCTCGCCGCTGCGCGACCTGCGCGCCACCGGCAATGGCGACAGCAGGATCATCGCCGGCGGGAATGACAGGTAGCGACACAGGCCCATCGATGCCCTTCATCACCGCCTCCAATCTGCGCCTGCCCGATGCCTTGCCCGAGCCCGGCCTGCTGGTCGGCTGGTCACTCGAGAGCCATCGTCCGCGCCGAGCGATCGGCTTCACCTACGGCCACCCGCTGCGCTCTCCCGACTCCGGCTATCTCGACCCGATCCTGCTCGCCGGCGAGGGCCACCTGATGACCATCGCGCCCACAGGCGCCGGCAAGGGCACCGGCTGCATCATCCCGGCGCTGCTGCGCTACCCCGGCGCGGTGATCGTGGTCGACCCGAAAGGCGAGAACGTGGCGATCACCGCCCGTCGCCGGCGCGAGATGGGCCAGACGGTGATCGTGATCGACCCGATGGGAGTGACCGACGAAGCGTCCGACACGTTGAATCCGCTCGATGCGATCGACATCGCGGGCGCCGACGCGGTCGACGAAATCGCGGTGCTCGCACAGGCGCTCAACCCCGGAACGCAGGACGAACGCAATCGCTACTGGTCGAGCCGCGGCATGCACCTGGCGATCGGTGCGATGCTGCAGGTGCTGGTCGACGCACGGGAAAACGGCGGGCGCGGCGGCAGCCTGATCGCGGTGCGCGACATGATCAACGAGGCCGCCGCCGACCCGTCGAACCTGGCCCGGCGCATGCTCGCATCGGCCCATCCCGAGGTGCAACGCATCGCAAGGATGTTGAACATCGGGGCGGCCGAGACCCTCGGCGGGATCATCTCGTTCAGCCAGGAGATGGTCGACTTCCTGCGCGGCGAACGCGTGCAGGCGAATATTGCCGGCACCTCGTTCGATCTCGACGAGGTGACCCGCGGCACGCCGATGTCGATCTTTCTGGTGCTGCCACCGCACATGCTGGAATCACACAGCCGCCTGCTTCGGCTGTGGCTGAGCGCGCTGATCGCGTGCTTCACGCGCCGGCGCGCACGCCCGCCTCTGCCGACCCTGTTCGTGCTCGACGAGGCCGCCCAACTCGGCGAACTGCCGCAACTGCGCCAGGCCGTCACGCTGCTGCGCGGCTATGGCCTGCAGACTTGGAGCTTCTGGCAGGACGCGAGCCAGCTCGAGCTGCTGTACCCGCGCGACTGGAAGACCATGGTCAACAACTGCCGGGTGCTGCAGTGCTTCGGCGCCCTGAACCAGGTGGCCGCCGAGGGCATGTCGGAACTGACCGGCTTCGGCAACGGCGACATGGTGCTCGATCTCGCACCCGACGAAATGGTGCTGCAACTGGCCGGCGACCAGGCCGTGGTGGCACGCCTGCCCAACTATCTCAGCGATCCAGCCTTCACCGGCAGCTACGACGCGAACCCCTATCACGACGCCACGCGCGCGGTGATGCCGCCGAGAAGCACGCCGCAGCGGATGTATGCACGCCCGCAAGGTTCGCAGCGCTACCGGCCGGCGATCGCACCGGTGGCTGCCGACGACCCCTTGCTGGCGGCGCTGGTGGAGGCGTGAGCGAGACGCGAGCTCAACGCTTCAACGCCCTGGCCAGCGCGTCGCCCAGCACCGTCGCCGGAGCGGCAGCTCGATCGCCGCCCCGATGGCGATCCGCACGCTCGGCACCCCGGCTATGCTCGCCCGAACGGGGGGCGCCGGCGGGCCGGCCTGCCGTGCGATCGTCGCCGCGGCCTGCGCCCGCCGCCTCGCGGCCCGACGCCGCCTGGCGCGGCCTCGCCCCGCTCTTCATCGACAGCGCGATGCGCTTGCGAGCCACGTCGACCTCGAGCACGGTCACCGAGACCACCTGCCCGGCCTTGACCACTTCGCGGGGATCCTTCACGAAGCGATCGGCCAGCTCCGAGACGTGCACCAGCCCGTCCTGGTGCACTCCCACGTCGACGAAGGCACCGAAGTTCGCGACGTTGGTCACCACGCCCTGCACCTTCATTCCCGGCTTGAGGTCGGCGATCTTCTCGACGCCGTCCTGGAACGCGGCGGTGACGAACTCGCCGCGCGGATCGCGGCCCGGCTTCTCCAGCTCGGCGAGGATGTCGCGCACGGTCGGTTCGCCGAAGCGCTCGTCGGTGAACGCGCGCGGCTCGAGCGTGCGCAGCAGCGTGCGGTTGCCGATCAGCTCACGCGCGCCGCGCCCGACGCGCTCTAGGATACGCTGCACGACCGGGTAGGCCTCCGGGTGCACCGCCGACGCGTCGAGCGGATTCCCTCCGTCACGGATGCGCAGGAAGCCGGCGGCCTGCTCGAACGCCTTGTCGCCGAAGTACGGTATTTCCCGCAGCGACTCGCGGCTGTCGAACGCCCCCTTCATATCGCGGTGCGCGACGATGCGCTGCGCCACCGCCGTGCCGAGCCCGGACACGCGCGCCAGCAGGGCCGCCGAGGCGGTGTTGACGTCGACCCCGACGGCGTTCACGCAGTCCTCCACCATCGCGTCGAGCTGGCGCGCCAGCGCGCGCTGGTTCACGTCGTGCTGGTACTGGCCGACCCCGATCGACTTCGGGTCGATCTTCACCAGTTCGGCCAGAGGATCCTGCAGGCGGCGCGCGATCGACACCGCGCCGCGCAGGCTCACGTCGAGATCGGGAAACTCCCTGGCCGCGGTCTCGCTGGCCGAGTACACCGAGGCCCCGGCCTCGGACACCACCAGCTTGCGCAGCTTCAGCTCGGGGTGGCGCTTCATCAGGTCGGCGGCGAGCCGGTCGGTCTCGCGCGAAGCGGTGCCGTTGCCGATCGCCACCAGCTCGACCCGGTGCCGGGCGGCCAGCGCGGCCAGCGTGGCGATGGAGCCGTCCCAGTCGCGGCGCGGCTCGTGCGGATGGATGGTGGCGGTATCGACCAGCTTGCCGGTGGCGTCGACCACCGCCACCTTCACGCCGGTGCGGATGCCGGGATCGAGCCCGATCACCGGACGCGGACCGGCCGGGGCGGCCAGCATCAGGTCCTTCAGGTTCGCACCGAACACGCGGATGGCCTCGGTTTCGGCCCCCTCGCGCAGGCGGCCGAACAGCTCGGTCTCGAGCTGCGGCAGCAGCTTGACGCGCCAGCACCAGCGGCAGGTCTCGGCGAGCCAGGCATCGGCCGGGCGCGCCGGCGTGCCCGCCGTGCTCGCCTTGCCTGCCGAGTTCGTCATGGCCGCCGTGCCCGCCCTGCCCTCTGCATTCGCCGCATTCGCCGTATTCGCCGCTCCTGCCGCATTGCGCACCGACTGCGCCAGGCCCACCAGGCCGGCCAGCGTCGCCACGTTCGGATGCGGCACCTGTTCCTCGAGCGAGGCTTCGAGGGCCAGCTTCAGCGACAGCACGCCCTGCTGGCGGCCGCGAAAGAGCGCCAGCGCGCGATGCGAGGGCACGGTGGCGAGCGGCTCGACATGATCGAAGTAGTCGCGGAACTTCTCGCCCTCGGCCGCCTTTCCCTCGATGACCGTGCTGACGATCCGGCCGTCGCGCCACATGCGCTCGCGCAGCGTCTCGAGCACGTCGGCACGCTCCGCGAAACGCTCGGCGAGGATATCGCGCGCGCCGTCGAGCGCGGCCTTCGCGTCGGCGACGCCGTGCTCGCCGTTCTCGTCGGGCGCGCGCAGGTATTTCTCCGCCTCGGCGCGCGGATCGAGCAGCGGATCGGCCAGCAGCGCGTCGGCGAGCGGCTCGAGGCCGGCCTCGCGCGCGACCTGTCCGCGCGTGCGGCGCTTCGGCTTGTAGGGCAGGTAGAGGTCTTCCAGACGCTGGCGGGTGTCGGCCGCCTCGATCTGTGCGGCCAGCGCATCGGTGAGCTTGCCCTGGCCGGCGATCGTCTCGCGCACCGTCGCGCGGCGCTGCTCGAGCTCGCGCAGGTAGGCGAGACGCTCGTCGAGCGTACGCAACTGCGTGTCGTCCAGGCCGCCGGTAGCCTCCTTTCGATAGCGTGCGATGAACGGCACGGTGGCGCCGTCGTCGATGAGCGCGACGGCGGCGGCGACCTGTTCGGGGCGTACCGAGAGTTCTTCGGCAATGCGGGCGACGATGCGTGCGGCGACCGCAGGCGCGAGCCTGGCTTCATCCATGGGCGTCGAGATCCGGGAGCGGGTTTCGTGAAGGGGCGGATTCTGCCATGGGAGCGAATGCCGCCGCCGGCACCTCGAAACCGACGGACTTCTTTCCTAGAGATGCCGCCAGCCACCCCGGAAGTCTGCCTGCGCAACCGTCGTCGCCGGCGGTTCCTGGCTCCACCAGGCCACGACGGATTCCGCGACCATGTCGCGCCCCACCACCAGGCGCACGTTGACGCCGGAACGCAGGGAAGCTGCACTCACCAGCTTGGCCGATACCGGCAGGCGCCGTTGCACGGCCATGGCGCCCTCGAGATGGCCCGAGCGATAGTGGATCTCGGTGGTCCGCAGGCCGAAGGGGCGGTAGTCGGAAACGCGCGCCACCTCGATGCCGAAACGCGAGAGCTGGCGCGCGGTACGCCCGGCAAGCCGCCTGACGCCGACGCCGTTGCTGACCTCGACGCCGTCGCTCGCGACCGCGGGCGCGGGTGCGACGGCCACGAACGTCGCCGGCACGGGGGCGGCAGCCGCGGGCACGGCGGTGACGGGCGTGGCGGCGACGCGCGTGACAGCGGCTGGCGTGCCAGCCGCGGGGGCGATGGCCACGGGCACGGCGGCCAGAGGTGCGGGGACTACGGAAGCGGCAGGCACCCGTGCGGCAGGCGCAGCGGCCACCGGCTCCACGGCCGCGGATGCGGCGGCTACGGACATGGCAGGTACGGGGGCTGCAGCTGCAGACGTTGCAGCCCGCAACTCGTACAGGTTGGGTGCGAGCTGCACCAGCACCGCCGTGGCCGTGCTGGAAGGCTGCCCCGCCTCGGCGGGGGCCTCGGCGGACTGCTCCAGGATCGCCGCGGCCATCGACTGTGCGGCGGCCACGACGGCGGGCACGAGGACGGGAGCCTGTCCATCGCGCTCGACGATCTCGACCACCGGCGCGGTAATGGCACTGACCACCACGCGCTCTGGCGCCGGCTGCCCGGCCGGGGCCGGCATCGCGGCCAGGCGCGTCGCCTCTCGTCGCAGCTCGGCAAGCAGGCGGAGGTTCTCGCGCGTGTGTGTGTTGTAGGCATCGAGCTCGAAGGCGCGGGTGAGCGATTCCCAGGCCTCGTCGAGATGCCCTGCCTTGAGCTGCGCGTACCCGAGGTTGTTCAGCACATGCGCATGTGCGGGCCCCGAGGCGAGCGCCGAGCGGAAGGCCGCGATGGCCTCCTCGAAGCGCCCCTGCTGGCCATAGGCGACGCCCAGGCCGTTGTGGGCATCGACGAAACCCGGATCGAGCTGCAGCGCCCGGCGGAAGCGCTCGATGGCGGCCCCGATGCGGCCGGCGGCCATGTCCATGCGCCCCACGGCGTACTGGCCGGCGGCGGTTCCGACGGGCTGCTCGACCCGATAGACCGGCTCGACGCGCGCGGCCGGCAGCTCGACGCGCGGGCCGGTCTGCGCGCAGCCGGTGATCAGGGTGACGGCGCAGGCGCCGAGAGCCAAGGGGTTTCGGGTCATGACGGACTCCCTCTCTCAACCGCCGCCGCTCATCGTCGGCAGCAGGATGCGGTAGATCTGGATCAGCGCCGGTCCCAATAGCACCAGCAGCAGCGACGGGAAGATGCAGAAGATCAGGGGGAACAGCATCTTGAGCGGGATCTTCGCCGCCTGCTCCTCGGCGTGCTGGCGGCGGCGCACGCGCAGCGAATCCGCCTGCACGCGCAGCGAATCGGCGATGCTGGTGCCGAAGCGGTCGGCCTGCAGCATCATCGCGACGAAGCTCGAGATCTCGGTCAGGCCGGTGCGCGCAGCGAGATTGCGCAGTGCGCGCTCGCGGGTCGCGCCGACGCGCAGCTCCAGGCCGACCAGGTGCAGCTCGTCGGCCAGCACGGGGCTGCGCAAGCGGATTTCGCCGGCGGCGCGCGCGATCGCCGCATCGAGCGACAGCCCGGCCTCGACGCACACGATGATCAGGTCGAGCGCATCCGGGAACGCCTCGAACAGCTCGCGCTGACGCACGAAGGTCAGGCGCGCCAGCACCACGTTCGGCAGGTAGTAGCCCACGGCGCCGGCGATCAGCAGGAACAGCGCCGGCTGGTAGCCCTCGCGCGCGCGCACGTCGGTGAACAGCAGCAGCAGGACCGGCAGCGCGATGGCGAGCAGCGCCTTGAGCGCGAAATAGACGACGGGCGCCGAGGCGTCGCGAAAGCCGGCGTGCAGGAACTTCGCGCGCACCTTGGAGACGTCCTCCTCGCTGGTGGGCGTGGCGAGCCTGGCCACCGGCGCAGCGGCCTTCACCATCCGGGCGTGCCATTCCGGCGCATCCGGATGCTCGATCTCCGCTCGTCCGACCACGCCGCGCAGCCTGGCCCGCACGGCGCGCCCGCCGGTGATCAGGGCCCCGAGGCTGTAGACGGCCCCGGCCACGGCCACGAACAGCACGGCGAGGAAAAGATAGAGCTCCTGCGAAAGACTCTCTGCCATGGCTAGACCCGAATCTTGACGATGCGCCACATCCAGAAGATGCCCCCGACCATCGCTGCCAGCCCGAGCAGCACCAGGCGGTGGCCGAACGGGTCGGTCCACAGAACCTGCATGAAGCCCGGGTTGACGAGGTTGATCATGAGTGCCGTGCCGAAGGGCAGCAACGTCAGGATCCACGCCGACAGCTTGCCCTCGGCGCTGAGCACGCGCACCGTACCGAGCAGCTTGAAACGCTCGCGGATCAGCATGCCGATGTTCTGGAGGATCTCGGCCAGATTGCCGCCGGTTTCGCGCTGCAGGATCACCGCCACCGCGAAGAAGCGCAGGTCGTCCACCGGCACCCGGTTGGCGAGATTCATCATCGCGTCGCCGACCGGGATGCCGTAGTTGGTCTCCTCGAAGGCGATCCCGAATTCGCTTCCGATCGGCTCGGGCATCTCCTCGGCCACCATCTGCAGCGCCGGCGCGAATGCGTGCCCTGCACGCAGCGCACGTGCGATGAGGTCGACGGCGTCGGGAAGCTGCGCTTCCAGCGCGTGCAGGCGCCGGTTGCGCGCCCACGACAGCCAGGCGAGCGGCAGCAGCACGGAGGCAGCCGCCACCATGAGGGCCAGCCACAGCGGCTGGCGCAGCGCCAGCAGCACCAGGAACACGGCCGCCATCAGCAGCGAGGTGGTGACCAGGAAGCGCGACGTGGACATGTCCACGCCCGCCTGCTGCAGCAGCCGCTCGAGCTGGGCCACCCGCGGCAGGCGCAGCAACAGCCGGCCGAGCGGCCCGGCCTCGTCGTCGGCGCGCGCCTTGAGCAGGGTGGAGGCGCCGGCGCCGCGCCCGCCGGCGGCGAGCGCGCGCAGCCGCCGGTCGAGCTGACGCACCTCGGGACCGCTGGTGTCGTGCCACAGCAGGAAGCCGCCCTCGATCAGCAGCACCACCGCGAGGAAGCACACCAGCAGGAAGATCGTGAAACCCCAGTCCATCGCTGCTCCGCGCAGGCCGCCCGGGTCGCTACTCGTAGATCCGGTTCGGGTTGAACATGTCCTCGGGCAGCTTCACGCCGAAGGCGATGAGCTTCTCGAGGAACTTCGGGCGCACGCCGGTGGCGCCGAACCGCCCCACGACGTTGCCGTTGGCGTCGATGCCGGTCTGCCTGAAGACGAAGATCTCCTGCATGGTGATGATGTCGCCCTCCATGCCGGTGATCTCCGACAGGCTCACCACCTTGCGCTTGCCGTCGCTCAGGCGCCCGATCTGGATGATCGCCGAGAGCGCCGAGGCGATCTGCTGGCGCATCGCCTTCTGCGGCAGCTGCAGGCCGGCCATGCCGAGCATGTTCTCGACCCGGGTCAGGGCGTCGCGCGGCGAATTGGCGTGGATGGTGGCCAGCGAGCCGTCGTGGCCGGTGTTCATCGCCTGCAGCATGTCGAGCGTCTCGGCGCCGCGCACCTCGCCGACGATGATGCGGTCGGGGCGCATGCGCAGGCTGTTGCGCACCAGCGCGCGCTGGGTGACCTCGCCCTTGCCCTCGATGTTGGGCGGGCGCGTCTCCAGGCGTACCACATGCGGCTGCTGCAGCTGCAGCTCGGCCGCGTCCTCGATGGTGACGATGCGCTCGCTGGGCGGGATGTAGCCCGAGAGCACGTTGAGCAGCGTGGTCTTGCCGGTGCCGGTGCCGCCTGAGACGAGGATGTTCAGCTTGGCCCTGACCATGCCGCCGAGCAGCGCCGCGAGCTCGGGCGTGAGCGAGTGCAGACGGATCAGGTCGTCCATCTTGAGCGGCACCGCCGCGAAGCGCCGGATCGAGAGCAGCGGCCCGTCGATGGCCAGCGGCGGGATGATCGCGTTCACGCGCGAGCCGTCGGGCAGGCGCGCATCGACCATCGGGCTCGACTCGTCGACGCGGCGCCCGACGCGCGAGACGATCTTGTCGATCACTTTCATCAGGTGGGCGTCGGAGTCGAAACGCACCGGGGCGAGCTCGAGGCGGCCGGCCCGCTCGACATAGACCTGCCTGCAGGTATTGACCAGGATGTCCGACACCGACGGGTCGGCCAGCAGAGGCTCGATCGGCCCCAGCCCCATCACCTCGTTCTGAATGTCGAGCACGATCTGCTTGCGTTCGACCGCGTTGAGCGCGGCGCCGGCCTCCCCGATCAGCCGCTCGACGAGAATCCGCAGCTCCTCGCGCAGGCGTTCGGGCGGCATCGATCCCATGACTTCGAGATCGATGCGGTCGAGCAGTTGCGCGTGCAGGTCGGCGCGCAAGGCCTGGTAGGCAGCGGTGCCCGCGCCTTCGGCCGGCGCCGCCTGCGCCGGTGCGATCTGCTGGATGGTGTTCAGTCTTTCGCGCAGCGACATGACGACTCCGATGCAGTCAACGCCCGAACCAGCTGCGCTTGCGCTCGACCTGCGAAGGCGCCAGCCGCTCGGCCATGTCCAGCAGGGTCCGCGCCACCGGATCGCGCGCGGCGCTCTTCAGGATCGGAATGCCGTGGTTGATCGAATGGGCGACTGCCCTGAAGCTGTTGGGCACCTCCAGGTCGACGGCCAGGCCGAGGGCCTCGCGCACGTCGTCGCTGGAGATCTCGGTACCCTTCTCCCAGCGGTTGACGATCAGGTGCAGCTTGTCGCGCGCGTAGCCGAGGCTGGCGAGCATGCCCATCAGGCGCTTGGCGTCGTGCAGGAAGGGCAGGGTCAGCTGCAGCGTGATGTAGATGGCCTCGGCCTGGTCGAGCGCGCGCACGGTCGAGGCATCGAGGATGCGGCCCATGTCGAGCACGACGAAGTCGAAGCGGCTGCGCGCGAGCGAAACGATGCGCTCGACCGCCTCGGGCCGCACGTCGATCGCGGCCTCGGGCGAGTCGGGCGCCGCCAGCACCCACAGGTTGGGCGCGGCCGCCAGCATGCTCGCTTCGAGGAACGGGCCGTCGAGGCGGGATGCCTCGCGCGCCACATCGGCGATGGTCTGCGCGGGCCGGGTCTCGGTCAGGAACAGCGCCGCATCGCCGAAATGCAGGTTGAGGTCGATCAGCGCCACCCGCCGGCCGCGCGCGGCGAGCGCATAGGCCAGGTTGGTGGAGATGAAGGTCGAGCCGCTGCCGCCCTTGGCGGGCACGAAGGCCAGCACCCTGCCCTGGCGCGCGCCGCCGCGCAGCGCCTGCAGCCGCCCGAGCTGCCGGCCGAAGGCCACCTTCAGCTCGCCGTTGGCCAGCGGCGTGGGCACCACCTCGCGCACGCCGGCGCGCATGGCTTCGAGCTGGTACTCGGGTGTGCGGTCGGGCGAAAGAATGATCATCGAGGTGGCTGGCGATGCCGCGAGCGAACCTTCGATGCGCCGCAGGTCGGATTCGTCGAGCTTCGGCATGTCGGCCACGACCAGGTCGGGGCGCGAGCGCTCGATCTCGCCGCTGAGCTCGCGCACGCCGCCGATGACCGACGACACCGCGACCGACTCCTCGGAAACGGGCAACTGCCGTGACAGCTCGACCAGGCCTTGCGGGGTCGAGGCGAGCAGGGTGAGCTTGATGTTCATGCTGCGTCTTGCGTGTTCAGGGCGAGGCGGTCACCCCTGTGCCGCCGATGCCGAGGATGTTGAAGGTGCGCGGCGGCTCCTTGAAGCTGCGCTGGTAGCCGTCGATCGCCTGGCGTCCGGCCTCGCCGTCGATGCCGGCCACCGGATCGGTATTGCGGCTGGCCTCCGGATTGAGCGTCTGGCGCGCGCGCGCCTCGCGCACGGCGTCGCCGAAGCGCGTGTAGATCGGGCCCTGTTCGACCGGCGCGACCGGCGCGCAGGCGCCGAGCAGCGCGGCCGTGCCGGCCAGCAGCAGGGCCGCCGCGGCGCAGCGGGCGGGACGGCCCGGTGCGGGCAGGTCGGCGGCAGGCACGCACAGCGCGAGCGGGCGAGCCGAGAGCGGGCGGACCGCGGGCGGAAGGCGAGAGGTCATGGTCGTTTCCCTCATTTCATCTGGAAGCCGCCCGAAGCCGGCGCGGCAGGAGCAGGTGCGGCAGGGGCCGCCTCCGGCGACATCACGCCGCGATCGGGCGGAACGTCGCTGCTGCCCGAGCCTTCGAGCTGGCCGCCGAGGAAGAATTCGCCGCGGCTCGGCGGCACGAAGGCGTCGGTCGGCAGCGCCACGTCCGGCCCGAGCGGCTTGACCAGGCGCGGGGTGATCACGAACATCAGCTCGCTGCGATCGGTCTGGAACTCGCTGCTGCGGAACAGCGCCCCGAGCACCGGCACCTCACCCAGCACCGGCAGCTTCTTGACGGTCTCCGTCGCGTTGTTCTTGATCAGGCCCGCGATCGCCAGGCTCTGGCCGTCCATCAGCTGCACCGTGGTCTGCGCCCTGCGCGTGGTGAAGCTGGGCAGGATCGCGGTGATGCCGTTGACCGTGGTGAACGGCGAGCCGCTCTGCGACAGCTCCGACACCTCGGGCGCCACCTTCAGGTGGATGCGCCCGCCGTCGAGGACGATGGGCGTGAACTTCAGGCCGACGCCGAACTCCTTCTCCTCGAGGGTGATGGTCGGGAAGCCGGTGACGTCGTTGGTGCGCGCCACCGGGATGAAGATCTTGCCGCCCGCCAGGAAGCTCGCCTCCTGTCCGCTGATGGCCACGATGTTGGGCTCGGCCAGCACCTTGATGAGGCCGTCGCGCCGCTCGGCGTCGACGGTCAGCGAGGTGCCGGGGCGTCCGGCGGCGCCGAGCAGCCCAGCCGAGCCGGTGAGGAAGTCGCTCAGGATGGAATAACGCCAGTTGCCGCGCGTGCGCGTGCCCTCCAGGCCGACCCCGAGCTTGTCGAGCAGCGTCTTGGACACCTCGGCGACGGTGACCTCGAGCATCACCTGCTGGGGCTGGGCGATGCGCAGCATGTTGACCACCTTGGGCATCTGAGCTTGCCCGCCCATGCCGCCGGTAATCGCCTGCTGGCCCACGGTGATCTGCTGGCCCTGCTGCGCAGCCTGGTTGCCGGCGGTGACCGCCAGGGTGAGCCCGCGCGAGTACGCGCGGATGAACGATTCGGCGATCTGCACTGCCTGGGTGGCCTTCAGCGCGCTCGACACCACGCCGGTGAGCACCAGCGAGTCGGCCGCCGCGTACGCCCGGATGCCGTCCTCGCCGGGCAGCAGCATGCGGATGCGCTGCTCGAGCGCGCTGGCATCGGCGCTCACGGACACGTCGATGATAGTGGTCGGGCCGCCGCGCCGCCACATGATGACGTTGGTCGAGCCGAAGGTCTTGCCGAGCAGGTACAGCTCGCGCGCGCTGATCAGGGTGACATCAGCCACCGCGGGGTTGCCGACCGAGATGCGTTCGATCGGGCCGGGCAGCCGCACCAGGGTCGACTTGCCGACCACCAGGTTCATCGCAGGTCCGATCTCGGCCGGACCCGCGCTGTCGGGCAGAGCCGGTGCGCGCGCGGCGACGGGCGCCGGCGTGGCGGTGGTGCCCTTGATCACCGCCGGCGCGCGCGGGGCGACCGGCTGCGTGCGCACCTGCGCCGTCTGCACCGGCAGTGATGCCTGCGCCGGCTCCGGCGCCTGCTGCCCCTGTGCGAACCCCGCGCTGCCGAGCAGCACACTCGCGGCGACCGCGAAGCCTTTCTTCTTCATCTTCGTTTCCCCCGGCTACAGATCGGTCGACGAACGCTGGACGCCGCGAATCACCTCGACGCGCGCATCCTCCTTGGGCACCGCGGCCACCGGCGGCGCCACGGGCTTGTAGACGCGCGGACGCGGGCGTGGCGGCGGAGCGCTGGCCGGTGCCGGTGCAGCAGCCGGCGCGGCCGGCGGCTCGAACGAGGCCATGCCAAGCAGCTCGGCCTTGCGAACGCCGCCGGTGCCCGCCTGGTTCTGGTCGATCTGGTTGCGCAGCACCAGCGACAGGTTGCCGACGCTGCGGGCCAGGTCGATGCGCTCGGCCTGCTCCGGGGTGACCTCGAGCGTGACGGCGTTGACCACGCGCGGCTTGGTGTCGTCGCGGCTGGCCTCCTGGGCCACCGCCAGCACCAGGATGCGTTCGAGCACGATCTTGGATACCGGGCGATCGCGATCGTCCTGGGTATTGACCAGCACGTCGACGTAGTTGCCCGGCAGGGCAAAGCCGGCCACGCCCACCACCTCGTTGACCTTCACCGTGATCGCCCGCCGGCCCTGCCCGATCACCGCCGAGAGGCCGCCCTTGGTACCGACCGGCGCCAGCTTGGCCTCCAGCACCGGTTCGCCTTTGAGGATCTGGGTGCGCAGCACGCGGCCGTCGATCGCCTCGACCTTGGCGAAGGCGCCCTCGGGCACGGAGCCTGCCGGCCACGGCACCACCGACACCATCGATGCATTCAGGGGCTGCCCGAGCTCGATGTCGCGCGAGGCGATCACCACCTGGGCCCCGCCCGCCGCGCTGCCCTGCTCGCCCAGCCAGCGCGCCGCCAGCACGACCGCGGCGATGCCCGCGACCAGCGACAGCAACAACATCACCATTGCGCGCGTGCCCTTCATGATTCCTTCCCCGTGGGTTCGAATGCATCGAGACCATCTTCGGCCGCGAAATAGAGTTGCCAGGCCCAGCGCAGCGCGTCGGGAGACAGGCGCGCCTCGCCGTCCTCGTAGGCGGCGCGGTCGCGGATCTTCAGCAGCAGGTCGAGCGGGTAGGCAGGCAGCAGCGGCATGCCCGCGCCCGCATGCAGCACGCCGACGAGATAGTCGGCAGCGGCCTCGTCGTACGCGATGCCGACGCGCTCGCAGGCGCGCCGCAAAACCTCCCGGTAGGCCGTATCATCGAGCGCATCGAGGCGGATCTTATAGCCGAGCCGGCGCACGAAGGCGGGATCGTCGAGGCTGGCGGGCGAGAGGTTTGAGGAAAAGATGGTCAGCGCGTCGAACGGCACCTGGAACGACACGCCGGTGTGCATCGACAGGTAATCGACGCGGCGATCGAGCGGCACGATCCAGCGGTTGAGGATCTCGTGCGCCGCGCTGCGCTGGCGGCCCAGGTCATCGAGCACCAGCACGCCATTATTGGCCTTCAACTGCGCCGGCGCCTTGTAGAAGCGAGCGAGCGGATCGAGCTCGAGATCGAGCATCGCCAGGGTGAGCTCGCCGCCTAGCCGCACCACGGGGCGCTCGCACAGCACCCAGCGCGCATCGGGCTGGCGCGCCCGATCGAGCGCGCTGCCAGAGTGCGCCGCCTCGATGCGCCGGTGCACCAGCGGATCGAACACCTGGATGATCTCGCCGTCGATCTCGATGGCGTGCGGCACCCATACCGCCCCCTCCATCACCTCGACCAGGTGCTCGGCCAGCCAGGTCTTGCCGGCGCCGCTCGGCCCGTAGAGAAAGATCGGGCGCTGCGAGTTGACTGCAGCGCCCAGCGTGTCGATCAGCGCCGCCGACACCACCAGCGGCTGCAGCACCCGCGCCAGGCGCTGCGGCGGCACGCGCCTGCGCGCAGCGCTCTGGCGCTCCACCTGCGCCGTGTAATCGGCCAGCGACACCGGGGCGGGCCCGGCATACTGGTTCCTGTGCAGCGCATCGGCAGCGCGTGCGCGGCCGATGTCGGTGAGCAGGTAGCGCACCTCGGCATCGAAGCTGCCGCGGCGAGGGATCTCCACCAGCCGCTCGGCGCGCAGGAAGCCGAGCAGCTTCTCCAGCGGCGGCAGGGGCAGCGCGATGCGCGCAGCCAGATCCGCGATGGAGAGATCGCCTCCGCGCTGCAGGTGCTTGAGCACCAGCTCGATCACGCCGGCCAGCGGCAGGCCGGTGGCTTCGAGCGAGGCCGGCGGGCGGATCGGCTCGAGCGGCGCCACGAAGCCCGCCTCGCGTGCCGGCAGGAGAGCACCCGGCATGGACGATGCCCCGCTCATGCGATCACCCCGCTCAACTGCAGCACGGCGGTGGCCAGCGCGCCGCCCGAGATGGCCAGCGCAAAGGGCAGGCGGTCGGCGCTGTCGGTGCGCGGGTCGAACTGCGGACCCGCGCCGCCGGCGAGCGCCGCCATCCTGCCGAACAGGATCACCCGCAGGTTGACCAGCACCGCGCGCCGGCGCGCACCGTCGAAGAGGCGCAGCGCCACCAGCACGCCGCCGGTGAGGAATACCGCGATCATCAGCGCCGGCAGCATCGGCAGGCCGAAGAAGGCGCCGAGCATGGCCATCAGCTTCACGTCGCCCGCACCCATGGCCCTCGCCAGGTGCAGCAGCAGGAAGCCGGCGAAGGCCGCGAGCGCGCCCGCGAGCGATGCCGTCAGGCCCAGGGCACCGGGGAAGTCGCGATCGAAGAGACCGGCGCCGGCCGGCGCCAAAGCGTGCCAGGCGAGCGCAGCCAGGAAACCCGCGACCACCGCCCGGTTCGGGATGCGCCGCGCGCGCAGATCGGTCATGCAGACGAAAACGAGCAGCGCGAGCAGGCCGAGCCGCATGGCCCAGGCCAGCAGGACATCCGGGCCGGCGGCCGCGACGAGCTCCGTCAGCACGCCCCGCCTCCCATCACGCTGCTCACCGTCGTACAGACGCGCTGGTACAGGGTGTGCACCTCGGTCCCGACGACCGACACCGCCCCCGTGATCACCACGGCGATCAGCGCGCCCAGCAGCGCGTACTCGATAGCGGTGGCACCGCCCTCGTCAGTGACGAATTGCCTAGACCAGGAAGCCGGCATGATGTGCTCCTTCGCTGGGGCATCGGGGCTGGCCGGCATGAACGGGCCGGGAAATGACCGCGACCCGTTCATCCCTGCTCCACACAGCACGGATTTAGCAAGTACCCGTTCTCAGGCAGGTCCCGATATTGGTGAATACGGTATTCAGCTGCGTACCCACGATAGCCACCGCAGCAGCAATGACCACCGCGATCAACGCCGCGATCAGTCCGTACTCGATGGCGGTGACGCCCTCCTCGTCCCGGGCGAAGCGCTTTGCCGCTTGAATGAAACGACCCATTTCGATACTCCCCAACCAGATAAATCCGCCGCCAGCGGCGGCGGAAACCCGGCCGTCGAAGGGGACGGCCACCCTTGCGCCCTTGCCGGCCTGACGGCCGGAAGGAACCTCTTGCTGCCCGCCGTTCGTCGGCTCGGGCATTGACGGGATGTTCGCGACGTGGCTGGCGCGAATCCTTGTCGAAAGTCACGTTCCCGATATAGGGCACGGAAAAATGCCACGTTTCTAGTAGCGTTTTAAGTTAAAAATAAGAAAAATGGTAGTTGGAAGATGCCGTTCGTCGGAAACTCGCCACGCACTCATCCGTTCGGATTAGGGAGAAACCCCATGGGCCACGCACACAGGCAGCCGGCCCACCGCCAGCGCGGCGCGGCGGCGGTCGAGTTCGCGTTCGCTGCCATGCTCTTCTTCACCGTGCTGTTCTCGATCATCGACTGGTCGTACCTGTTCTTTGCCAACCTCACCATGCAGCACGCGGTACGTGAAGGGGCACGCTTCGCGGTCACCGGTTCGAGCACCGGCGCCCCCACGCCGGGCGACCGCTGCGGGGCCACGGTGCAGCGCATCCGGCAGCAGTCGATGGGGCTGTACGACGCGACCGGCTCGACGACTGTGTTCAAGACCATCGACTCGGCCGGCAACATCACCACCCTGGGCAGCGGTGGCTGTTACGGCGCCGGCCAACTCATCATCGTGCAGGTGAATGGCGGCATCGCAGCGCTCACGCCGTTCGTGCGGCCGTTCTTCAGCGCCACCGGCGGCACGTACAACTTCGAGGTCAGCACCACGATGAAGAACGAGGCGTTCCCATGATCGCACCCAGCCTTCCCGCAAACGCGCGGGCCGCGCGCACTGCGCACCCGAGGCGCACACGCGGCGTGGCGCTGGTCGAGCTGGCGCTGGTGCTGCCGGTGCTGCTGGTGCTGGTGCTGGGTGTCATCGACTTCTCGCGCATGATCCAGTTCAACAACGTGCTGATCAGCCTTACGCGCGAAGGCGCGAACCTGGCTGCGCGCAGCACCGAGCCGCCGCAGTTCATCGTGAAGACGCTGATGGACACGGCCCAGCCGCTGCAGATGAACACCGACGGCATGATGTACATCACCAAGCTGGTCGGAAACGGCACCACGCAGGCGCGGGTCGCCGCCCAGTACCGATCCACCAGCGGCGGCAAGACTACGCTGAGCAGCGCGCTGTGGGCATGCACCTCCTGGAGTGCCGGTGTGTGCAGCGTGCCCGGCACCGCGGGGCCGCCCGACACCCGTCCGACGGTCACGCTGCCGGTCGCTCTCACCAACGGCGAGACCGTCTACGCCGTCGAGGCTTTCTACGACTACACGCTGTTCACCCGCTTCGTGCTGAGCAGCAACCCCCTGCTTTCCTCGGTGACGATCCTCTGACGAACGCCCGTACGGAGCCCGATCATGCGACCTCTCCTGCAACCGCCGTCGAGCCGGCAGCGACAGCGCGGCCAGATCCTGATCCTCGTCGGCGTCACGCTGGTGGTGCTGATCGGGGCCGTCGGCCTCGCGGTGGATCTCGGCCGCGCCTATGGCGTGAAGGCGCGGCTGAACGCGGCGGTCGATGCCGCGGCGATCGGCGCGGCGCGCGCCCTGGCCGAGGGGGTGGACGACACCGCGCGCATTGCCAACGCGCAGGCGGCGGCGCAGCGGTTCTTCGGGCTGAACTATCCCGCCAACTTCCTCGCCTCGACCCCTTCGACTCCGACCGCCAGCGCGGTACACGATGCCAGCGGCCGCTGGACGGTGTCGGTGTCGGCCACGGCGCAGATGCCGACCACGTTCATGCGCGTGCTCGGCCAGACGCAGGTCGACGTCGCGGCGGCGGGCGAGGCGATCCGGCGCGACCTGGACGTGCTGCTGGTGATGGACACCTCGGGCTCGCTGGCTCCGCCATACAGCCCGTCGACCGTCTTTCCCACGCTGAAGAACGCCGCGATCAACAACTTCATCGCGAAGTTCGCCGCCGGCCCGGGCGGCGACCGTGTCGGGCTGGTGACGTTCGCCTCGGGCGCGGTGCTCGACGTGGCGATCGACAAGACGTCGGCACGCGGCTTCAACCGCACCACGGTGACCAACGCAATCAACGCGCTCACCGCCGAAGGCGCCACCGCCTCGGCCGAGGGACTGCGCAAGGGGATGGACGAGCTGAACGCGGTGCCCGTGGCGCTGCAATCGAGCCTGCGCGTGATCCTGTTCTTCAGCGACGGCGCGCCCAACCTGGTGAGCGGCACCTTCCCGCGTTCGTCCGGCGGGCCGAGGGCCTACAACCTGTATTCGGACATCAGCGGCGTTGCCACCGACAAGGCCGACTGGGTATTCGACCAGAACCGGCGCAACACCGACCTCGGCCACGACACGACCATCACCTCGCTGCCTCTCACGGGGTCGGGCGGCGTGGCGCTCGCCAGCTACAACGGCAAGCGCACCCTGACCGGTTCGCCCTACACCAACGACCGCTGCAACGTGAACAAGGCCGCGCGCAACATGGTCGAGAACGCTGCCAACAGCGCCCGCGGGCAGCAGATCCGGATCTACACCATCGGGCTGGGCAACGCACTCAACACGCTGGAAACCTCGTTCAGCGGCGGCAACTGCGGCTACACGCTCGCCAACGAACAGGGCTCGACGATCCTCAAGCGGCTGGCCAACACCAGCGACTCGGACACCCTGAACACCGCCCATCCGCAGGGGCTGTATTGCCACGCCGCCACGGCCGCCGATCTGGACCGCTGCTTCGGTACGATCGCCAGCGAGATCCTGCGCCTGACGCTCTGACCCCGCGACGATGGTGTCCTCCCTGCCGCGGCGCGCCGCGGAACGCGCGCGCACCTGGATGCTGATCGCCGTGTTGATGGCCGTGGGGCTGGCCAGCGGACTGCCGTTGGGATTCCGGTGGGCGTGGGCGAGCTGGGCCTGGATCGGTGCGCTGACGACCGCGCTGCTGGCGCTGTCGTGGTTCTATGCCCACGTGCGCAAGGTCGACGACGGCCGCATCGCCGAGACGCTGCACGAGACGGCGATCCTGGTGGCCTACGGGCCGCCGGCGGCGGCCCTCAGCTACATCGTCATCGGCGCCGCCCTGCCGCTGGCCGACGATACGTTCGCGGCGCTCGACCGGGCCATGAACCTGGACTGGCCGGCCTGGTACCGCACGGTGCATGCCCATCCCGGGGTGGCCTCGGCGCTGTCGCTGCTCTATCACACGTCGCTGCCGCACATCGGGGTGATGCTGATCATCACCGGGCTCATCGGCCGCACCGAGCGCACGCGCGAGCTCATTGCGCTGCTCATCGCCACCTCGCTGCCGATGGTGGCCATCTCGGGCCTCTTGCCGGCGCTCAGCGCCTGGGTCCATCACGGGCTGGGCCTCGAGAAGGCCTACCATCTCGCGCACATGCTGGGCCTGCGCGACGGCAGCCTGCGCACGCTGCAGGTGGGCAGCATGGTGGGCATCATCACCTTCCCATCGTTCCATACGGCGATCTCGCTGGTGCTGATCTGGGTGTCGCGGGGCATCGCGTGGCTGTTCTGGCCGACCACCCTGATCGGCATCGGGGTGCTGGCTTCGATCCCGAGCGAAGGCGGACACTACTTCGTCGACGTGGCGGCCGGGGCGCTCGTCACCGCGGCCGCCATCGCGCTTTCGGCGCGCAGCCGCAGCGTGCGCCCGGTGCCGGTCGCGCTGGCCCGCCGCGCCGGCGGGTGAGCAGGTCAGACCTCCAGGCGGCCAGCCGCCGGGCCCCCGCGGGAAGGTCTACCCCCTTGGGCTGAATGACGCCGTCGGCTCCAGCACTCATACTGCGTGCGGTTGCCTTGGGTGCACTCGATTCGGTACGGTAAAATACCGTATTGCTGACGAGAGTGCCGACATGACCGCCACCGCCCGCTTCGATCTCAAGATGAACGCCGAAGACAAGGACGTCATCGCCAAGGCCGCTGCCCTGACGGGTACGACGATGGCGGGGTTCGTGCGGGCCGCCGCCAGGGAGAAAGCCCAGTCGCTGCTGGAGCGCGAAGCGCGCATCAGGCTGTCGCAGCACGACTTCGCCGCCTTTGCCGCCGCGCTGGACACCGCATTCAGCCCCAACCCGGCCCTCGAGGATGCCCTGGCTCGGGCCCGGCGCAAGGTCCGGCGTGCTTGAAGAACACCCACTGGATCCGGCTGCGCACGACCGCTCGGGATTCGACAGCGGCGTCCCCGAGCTCGACGAATATCTTCGGCGCTATGCAGACCAGCATCGGCGGCGCGGCATCAGCGCCGTCTATGTGCTGACCGACAGCAGTGCACCGGAAGTCATCCTCGGTTACTACAGCCTGAGCGCCGCCGAGGTCGATGCCCCGCAACTGAGCGAGGCCGACCGCAGAAGGCTGCCCCGATATCCGGTGCCCTGCTTCCGCATGGGCCGGCTCGCCTGCCGCATCGACCAGCGCGGTCGCGGATTGGGCAGGCTCCTGGTGGGCTGCGCGGTGGAGCGCTGTCTGAAGGCCCGCATACAGGTAGCCGCCTATGCCCTGATCGTGGATGCCAAGGACGATCTCGCCAAGGCGTTCTACGAGCACTACGGATTCACGCCCTTTGCCGGTCGGCCGTCGACGCTTTACCTGCCGCTGGGGCCTGGCCGCAGCAAGGGGTGAAAGTGAGGGCAGGCCCGCTTCGACGAAGCGGCCGCCCGCCGGTTCACCCCTCGGCGCGAAACGCCTGCGCCAGCCCCGCCGCCGCCTTGCGCAGCAGCAGCGTGTCGGCCCCGACCGCGATGAAGCGCGCGCCGAGGTCGCGGTAGCGGCGCGCGAGCGCCGGGTCGGTGCAGAAGATACCCGGCGTCTTGCCCGCGGCGGCGATGCGCGCGATGGCCTGCTCGACCGCGGCCACCACCTCCGGATGGGCGGAGTTGCCGAGGTGGCCCAGCGAGGCGGCGAGATCGGAGGGGCCGATGAACACCGCGTCGACTCCCTCGACGGCGAGGATCTCGTCGAGCGCTTCGAGGCCGGCGCGCGATTCGACCTGCACGATGAGGCACATCTCGGCGTCGGCGCGCTGCAGGTAGCCGTCGACGCCGCCCCAGTGCGCGGCGCGCGCGAGCGCCGTGCCCACGCCGCGGACGCCCGCCGGCGGATAGCACATGGCGCGCACCAGCGCGCGCGCCTGCTCGCCCGATTCGACCATGGGCACCAGCAGGCTCTGCACGCCGATGTCGAGCAACTGCTTGATGCGCGCCGGATCGTGGTCAGGGGTGCGCACCAGCACCTCGACCGGCCAGGCGGCGAGCGACTGGAACTGGTCGAGCACGGTGCGCAGGTCGTTCGGGCCGTGCTCGCCGTCGACGAGCAGCCAGTCGAAGCCGGCGCCGGCCACGATCTCGGCGGCATAGCCGTCGGCCAGCCCGAGGAAGAGCCCGATTCGCGTCTCGCCGGCGGCGAGTGCGCGCTTCAGGGCGTTGTGCGGCATCTGCATGGACGGCCCCTCAAACGAAACGGAAGGCGATGTTGCCCAGCGGGCCGTAGTCGGCGTGGAAGGTGTCGCCGGCGCCGGCGGCCACCGGGCGGGTGAACGAGCCCGAGAGGATCACCTGCCCCGCTTCGAGCGCCACGCCGTGCGGCGCGAACTTCCTGGCCAGCCAGGCGATGCCGTGGGCCGGATGGTTGAGCACGCCGGCGGCTACGCCGGTCTCCTCGATCACGCCGTTGCGGTACAGGAGCGCGGCGACCCAGCGCAGGTCGACGTCCATCGGGCGCACCGCGCGCCCGCCCAGCACCAGGCCGGCATTGGCGGCGTTGTCGGAGATGGTGTCCATCACGCGGCGCGGACGCTTGGTCTCGGGGTCGACGCGGTGGCAGCGTGCGTCGATGATCTCGATGGCCGGGGTGACGTAGTCGGTGGCCGAGAGCACGTCGAACACGCTCACCTGCTCGCCCTTCAGCTCATGCTTCAGGATGAAGGCGAGCTCGACCTCAACCATGGGCACGATGAAGCGCTCGATCGGGATCGCCGAGCCTTCCTCGAAGAACATGTCGTCGAGCAGCGTGCCGTAGTCGGGCTCGTCGATGCGCGAGGACTGCTGCATGGCGCGCGAGGTGAGGCCGATCTTGTGGCCCTTGACCGTGCGCCCCTCGGCGAGCTTGAGGCGGATGCCCTCGCGCTGCACCGCGTAGGCGTCGGCGATGGTGATGCCGGGGTGATCGAGCGAGGGCGCGCGCACCTGCTGGCGCGTGTTCCCGGCACGGTGCAGCCGCAGCGCGATGGCGGCGATTTCCTCGGGGGCGAGCATGGCCGGCTCCGCGCGGGCTCAGACGGGAAACACGACGTTGATCTGGCCGGTACCCGAGCTCGGGAAGTAGGGCGTGATCACCTCCGCCCTGCCCCGGTAGTCTTCGCCGCCAAGCACGCCCATGAGCATCGCCGTGTCGTGCATGAAGCCCTCGCCGTGGCACTTCTCGGCATACTCGGGGAGCATGGCGCAGAAGGTCTTCCAGTCGCCGCGCTGCCACATGTCGATCACGGCGCGGTCGACGGTCTCGAGGAAGGGGCTCCAGATCCTGTGCATGAACTGCTCGGCCACGCCGTTCTGCGCGAAGCGGTGCGACAGCGACCCGCTGGCGAAGAAGGCCACGGTGCCGTCGTAGCGCTCTTCCACCGCGCGGCGCATCGCGGCGCCCAGGCGCACGCTGTCGGCGAGGTCGTGCACGGTGCACAACGCCGACACCGCGACCGCCTTGAAGTGCTGGTCGCCGTTCATGTAGCGCATCGGCACCAGGGTGCCGTACTCCAGCGGCAGCGAGGTGTGCTCGTGGGCGCGCGTGTGCACGCCCGCGGCGGTGGCCGCCTCGGCCATGAGCCGGCCCAGCCGCGGGTTGCCCGGGCAGGCGTAGCTCATGTTGCTGATGAAGTGCGGCAGCTCGTTGCTGGTGTAGACGCCTTCGAAGTGCTCGGCGCAGTTGACGTGGTAGCCGGAATTCACCAGCCAGTGGGTGTCGAACACCACGATGGTGTCCACGCCCAGCTCGCGGCAGCGCCGGCCGATCTCGACGTGGCCGTCGATGGCCGCCTGGCGGCAGCCCTTGTGCGGACCGTCCAGCTCGGACAGGTAAAGCGAAGGAACATGGGTGATCTTCGCGGCGAGAGCCAGTTTGCCCATGGTTGCTCCTTGGTGGCGGTGGCCTTGGTGGCGGTAGACGGTTCAGACGCCCCAGCGCGGAATCGGGTGCTCGCCGTAGGACAGGCACACGTTCTTGGCTTCGGCGAAGACTTCGAAACTGTAGTGGCCGCCCTCGCGCCCGGTGCCCGAGGCCTTGGTGCCGCCGAAGGGCTGGCGCAGGTCGCGCACGTTCTGGCTGTTGACGAACACCATGCCGGCGTCGATGGCGCGCGCCATGCGCAGCGCGCGCCCGGTGCTCTCGGTCCACACGTAGGAGGACAGGCCGTAGACGGTGTCGTTGGCGATTGCGACGGCCTCGGCCTCGTCGCGAAACGGGATCAGGCACGGCACCGGGCCGAAGATCTCGTCCTGGGCGATGCGCATGCGGTTGTCGACGTCGGCGAACACGGTGGGCTGCACCCAGTTGCCGCCGGCCAGGCGCGCCGGGATCCCGGGCTCGCCGCCGCCGAAGACCACCCGTGCGCCCTCTTCCTTGCCCAGCTCGATGTAGCGCGCCACCTTGTCGCGGTGGGCGCGGCTGATCATCGGGCCGACGATGGTGGACGCATCGAGCGGATCGCCCACCGGGAGCTTCGCCGCGCGCGCGGCGAAGTCGGCCACGAAGCGGTCGTAGAGCCCGCGCTGCACCACGATGCGGCTGCCGGCGGTGCAGCGCTCGCCGTTGTTGGAGAAGATCATGAACACGGCGGCATCGAGCGCGCGCGCGTAGTCGGCGTCGTCGAAGACGATGAACGGCGACTTGCCGCCCAGCTCCATGGAGAACTTCTTGAGCCCGGCGCTCTGCACGATGCGGTTGCCGGTGACCGTGGAGCCGGTGAACGAGACCGCACGCACGTCGGGGTGCTTCACCAGCGCCTCGCCGGCGGTGCGCCCGTAGCCGTGCACGATGTTGAACACGCCCCTGGGGATGCCGGCCTCGAGCACCAGGTCGCCCAGGCGATCGATGGTCAGCGGCGACAGCTCCGACATCTTCATCACCGCGGTGTTGCCCAGCGCCAGGCAGGGCGCCGTCTTCCAGGTGGCGGTCATGAAGGGCACGTTCCACGGCGAGATCAGCGCGCACACGCCGACCGGCTGCCACAGCGTGTAGTTCAGGTGCCCGGTGTCGGAGGCGTAGCTCTCGCCGTCCATGCGGGTGGCGACCTCGGCGAAGAAGCGGAAGTTGTCGGCCGCGCGCGGCACCAGCGCCTTCTTCGTCTGCGCGATGACCTGGCCGGTGTCCTTCGTCTCCAGCTCGGCGAGCTCGGGCACGTGGGCGTCGATCAGCTCGGCGAGGCGGCGCATCAGCCGGGCGCGCTCGGCGGCCGGCTTGCCGGCCCAGCCCGGGAAGGCGGCCTTGGCGGCGGCCACCGCGGCGGCCACCTCGGCCTCGCCGCCGCTGGCCACCTCGGCCAGCACGCTGTTGTCGGCGGGGTTCAGCGTCTCGAAGGTCTCGCGGCTCTCGACCTTCGCGCCGTCGATCAGGTGCCCGATCATGCTCATGCGCCACTCCAGGTTGCATCGTCGACGATGGTGTTCACCAAGCAGCCGACGCCTTCGATCTCGGTTTCGACCACGTCGCCGGCCTTCACGTCGGCCAGACCCTCGGGGGTGCCGGTAAGGATCACGTCGCCCGGCGACAGGGTCATGAAGGACGAGAGGTAAGCGATCAGCGCCGGGATGTCGAAGATCATGTCGGCGGTCGTGCCCTGCTGCGTGGTCCGGCCGTTGACCCGGGTGGTGAGGGCCAGCGCCATCGGATCGGCGATGTCGTCGCGATCGACCAGCCAGGGGCCGAGCGGCGTGCAGGCATCGCGGTTCTTCACCCGCAGGTTGGGGCGATACCAGTTCTCGAGATAGTCGCGGATGGCGTAGTCGTTGGCAACGGTGTAGCCGGCCACGTGCGCGTACGCCTGCGACGGCGGGATGTTCGCGCCGGTCTTGCCGATCACCACCGCCAGCTCGCACTCGTAGTGCATGAAGGTGGCGTCGGCCGGGCGGCGGGTGCGCGCGCGGTGGCCGACGAAGGCGTTGGGCCCCTTGAGGAACACCAGCGGCGCCTCGGGCGCCTTGAACGCCAGCTCCTTCGCGTGGTCGGCGTAGTTCAGGCCGAGGGCGAACACGGTGCGCGGCTCCAGGGGCGGCAGCCACACCACGTCGGACTGTGCCGCCACGCGGCCGTCGGCCAGCCGCAGGCGGTCTTCGCCGTGCGCCACGGCCTCGTGGACGGCGCCCTGCCAGGCGATGCGCGCGCGCTTCATGGACGCTGCTCCCGTGCCGGCGACGGCGCGATGGCGAAGGACAGGCTGCCCAGACGCCCGCCCTCGATGCGCACGCGCGTGCCGGCGCCGGCCTGCGGCGCCTGGTACTGCACGCCGAGCAGCAGCACGTCGCCGACGCGCAGGGTCATGAACTCGGTGACGTCGGCGAGCAGGCGGGGAACGTCGCGCACCAGGTCGGCCAGCGTTCGCTCGCCGGCCGGCGCCTCGTCGACGAAGGTGCGCAGCGTGGTGGCGTACAGCTCGGCCGGGGCCAGGCCCGCCGGGCGCGCCGGCGCGGCCGGCACGATCGCCGCGGCCATCGGGCAGGCGCCGTCGAAGCACTTCTCGCGGATCGCCGGCCGGTAGTAACTGGCGTGGGGCAGGCTGAGGTCGGCCACCAGCACGTAGCCGGCCACCGCCTGCAGGGCGGTGGCGGCATCCAGCCGGGCGGCCGGCGCACCGATCACGATGCCGACGGTGGCGCCGATCTCGACCCGGTCGGCACCCGCCGGCAGGCGCACCTCGGCCCCCTCCCCGACCAGCGTGTTGGCCGGCTTGATGTACAGCACCGGCGCCTTCGGCTCGCCCTTGTAGGGCGCCTCGCGCACGGCTGCTCCCAGGCGCGCCAGCGAGGCGCGGTCGTTGAGGACCACGCCGTAGACGGCGCCCTGGACCGGCGGCGGCTGTTGCGGCATCGTCTGCCCCTTCTCGTCTGGCCTCAATTACTTAACATATTAAGTAATTTCCGATGGTGCGTAAAGCCCTCTCGAGCGGTCGGCCCGGCGACGGAAGATGCCTCGCACGAATGGACGAGCGGCATTGCCGGCGCCGGCTTCAGCCTGCTTCCCTCGCCTCGTCCACCGCGCGATTCAGACGCTGGATCGCGTCCATGTAGATCGCCGTGACCTTGCGGTACATCAGCACCACGTGCGTGGCGGGCAGTGCCGGCCGGGCATCGACGGCCACGAGACTTCCGGCCGCGATCTGCGCCTGCGCGGCCTGCAAGGGCACCACCGCCAGGCCCATGCCCGCGGCAGCCAGCTTCACGTTGGCAGCGAACGCACCGGACTCGATGGCCGTCTCCGGCGTGCGGCTGCCGCGCGCCGTGAACATCTCGTCGACCGAACGCCGCAGATGCGTGCTGGCCGGCGGCAGGATCCACGGGAACCTCAGCAGCTCGCTCCAGCGCAGCCGGCGCCTCGGCACGCCGAGCGCAGGCGCGGCCACGGGTACGATCGGGACGTCCAGAAGCGGCCGGATGTCCAGCATCGACAGGTCCAGCGAATCGACCGCGCGCGGCGCGTACAACGCCAGCACCGCGTCGACCTCGCCGCACAGCAGTTTCTCGATCAGCGCGTGCAGCCAGCCTTCGTGCAGCCGGACGGTGATCGGCGCACCTTGCGCGAGCCGTTGCAGGATGGCCGGCGCCACGTGCTCGGCCACGAAGGGCGGCAGGCCGATGCGCAAGCGGCTTTCCGCCTCGCCCCCCGTGGCCGCCACCTCGTCGGCCAGGTGGCGCAGCTCGTTGACCATCAGGCGCGCGTGCCTGGCTACGCGCAGACCCGCGGCCGTGGCCACCATGCCCCTGGCCGAACGCGCGAACAGCACCTGACCGAGGGAGCGCTCCAGTTCCCGGATCGCCTTGCTGACGGCCGCGCGGCTGATGTGCAGGCGCTGCGCCGCCTCGCCCAGGCTGCCGCTCTCGGCCACCTCGTGCACCAGCTCCAGCTGCGAGAACCGCAGCCGGCGCCCGAGGGATTGCGGCAACCTGCTCATGCCGGCCATGTTAACCAATGGTTGACACCTCGCGTCGAAACGGCGCTACCTCGTGCCTCGCGCGGCGTTCTAGCATGCATGCAGACAAGAACACGACGGAGACCGACAGTGCCCCTCATCGCAACGACCACGCGCCGCCAGTTCCTCGCACTGTCCATGGCCCTGGCCGCCGGCGGCAGCCGCGCACAAGCCCTTCCCGATTCGCGCAGGCCGATACGCATCGTCATTCCCGCGCCGCCGGGCGGGCCGGCCGATATCCTGGGCCGCGCCCTGGGCCAGCACCTTTCGGCCGCACTGGACGACACGCCGGTGATCGTCGACAGCAAGCCGGGCGGCGCCAGCGTGCTCGCCGCGCTGGCCGTCGCCCGTGCGGCACCCGATGGCCACACGCTGCTGCTGACCATCAACACCACGCATACGCAGGTGCCGCACATGTTCGGCAAGCCGCCCTACGATCCGTTCGGGGAGTTCACGCCGATCACCCAGGTCTACCGCAACGGCTCGGTGCTGGTCGCCCACCCGGCGCTGCCCGTGAACGACCTGAAGGAGCTGGTGGAGCTCAGCAAGGCGAACGGACCCATCCAGGCCGGTTCGCCCGGGGCGGGCACGAATGGCCATCTCTACATCGAGATGCTCAACGATGCGGGCGCCAGGCTCAGCCACATCCCGTACAAGGGATCGGCCGATGCCATGCGCGATCTGCTGGGCGGCTTCGTGAAGGTGCTGTTCGACTCGCCCTCCACCTCGGTGCCGCACATTCGCGAGAACCGCCTCAAGGTGCTGGCCGTCACCGGCCCCGTACGTCTCGCGGCGCTGCCCGAAGTGAAGACGGCGCGCGAGCAAGGCTTCCCGGCGTTGGACATCACCGGCTGGATGGGCTTCTTCGGGCCGGCCGGCATGCAGACGGCAGTGGTCGAGCGGCTGAACCAGGCCCTGGTGGCCGCCATCCGCAAGCCGGAGATCCGGGCACGGTTCGAGCCGCTGGGCCTCGAGCTCACCGGCACCACGGCCGCCGAGTTCCGATCCATCGTGCGCGACGACTACGAGACATGGGGCCGCATCATTCGCCAGACCGGCGTGAAGCTGGATTGATCATCGACGACGAGACATGACCGACACCGACATCGAAGCCCTGCTCGCGCGGGTGGCCGCGCTCGAAAAGCGCGTGCAGGCTGCAGAGGACATCGAGGCGATCAACCGCCTGACGCGCATCTACGGCTACTACCTGGACAAGGCGCTATGGGCCGAGCTCCTGCCCCTGTTCACCGACGACTGCGAAATCGAGATCTCCGCGCTGGGCGTCTACGTGGGCCGCAAGCAGGCCGCCGTGCTGTTCCGCGATCTGCTCGGCAAGGGTCCGGCCATGAGCGACGACGACGGCCTGGCATGGGGCCGCCTGTACAACCACCTGATCCTGCAGGGCGTCGTGCATCTGGACGACGACGGCCGCCAGGCCAGCGGCCGCTGGCGATGCTTCATGCAGATCGCGGAGTTCGGCAAGAAGGCCGTGTGGGGGGAAGGACCCTATGAAATCCGCTACCGCAAGGGCGACGACGGCAAATGGCGCATGAGCCGCCTGCATTTCTACCGTACCTACCATACGCCCTTCGATGAAGGGTGGGCGAAGGCGAAGTCACCGGCCGGCGAGATGCGCACGCACCTCCCCCCTGACCGGCCGCCGAGCGTGCGGTACGAGCCCTACCCGGGCAACTTCGTCCCGCCTTTCCACTACGCCAATCCGGTTTCGGGCAGTCGCAGGTATACGCGGCGGGACCCTGAAGCGGTCTAGGACCGAGCTCCGGGGGATACCGGCGGGGAACGCTGATCGAAGCCTGGGCTTCGGCAAGGTCCGTTCGCGGTCCCGTCGGATTGCCTAATCCGCGCGTTGCATAGCCATCCGCGGCAATCGGGCGGAGGATGCTGCCGACGGAAAACAGCCCAGCCATTTCCATTTACACCCGGTTCGTCGGCACGCATGAAGAGTACGACGCGATCAGCGGCACTATATCATCAGCTGATACACTTAAAAGTGAGCCGCGATCCGGCACTCGACACGCTATTGGAACTGCACGGCTCGATCCTCGACCGCCCACGAAGTTCAAGTACGCCGGACGCATTCTGGCCTACGACCACAGGCACCGACACGTCTCGGACAGGGGCGTGCCGTACGAGTTCAAGGACGCCCAGCAGCTGCTGGAAGACTTCTTCAAGGACACGGATCGCGTTCTGTCGGAAGTGAGGAAGCCATGAGACCCATCGTCATCGGAATCATGCCGCAGGAGAGGATTCGAGAACGGATGCTGGCCATCGCGCGCGGAGACTACAAGCCCAAGGCGGGCGAACCGAAAATCTGGTTCACGTCGATGAAGTCCTTGGCCGAGGTATTGAGCGACGATAACCGCGCTCTGTTGCGCGTCATCGCCGAGGCTCAGCCCGAATCGATCTCGGCGCTGGCTCAGGCCACCGGGCGCAAACCGGGCAATCTCTCGCGTACGCTCAAGACCATGTCGAACTACGGCATCGTGGCTCTCGAACGCAAGCGTAATCTCGTGCGCCCTGTGGCCAAGGCCACCGAGTTCCGGATTGTGGCGGCTTGACAAGTCTTGTTCCTTGAGCATCCGGAGGTTATACTAAATCCTGTAGAATTTTAGTATAATCTGCACTATGCAGCCGCTCTTCGTGGAACTCCCGCTGTCGGCGCAGACCGCCTATGCGCAGCTGCTCGAAGCATCCCTGGGTGCCGAGCATGTCCGGTCGGTGGCCGATTTGTCCGGCTCCTTCAACGCCAAGAAAGTGAAGGGACGCAAATACTGGTACTTCCAGTACACCGAGCCCTCCGGAAAGCTTCATCAGGTCTACGTGGGGCCGGACACGGCGGCGGTACACCGGCTCATGGAACGCAAGGCGGATCCCGGCGCCTCGGCGGCGCTGGCCCCGCTCGCGCGCGCGGCGCTGGCGCTGGGCTGTGCAGCCGTGCTGCCGCGCCACTATCGCGTCTTGCGCCGGCTTGCCGACTACGGTTTCTTCCAGGCCGGCGGGTTGCTGATCAGGACCCATGCGTTTCTCGCCTACGGGAACATGCTCGGGGTGCGCTGGGGCGGCTCCGACCGCACGCAGGACATCGATTTCGCCCATGCGGGGAAGGCAGTCTCGCTGCTCCTGCCCGGCACCATCGAGGCGAGGACCGACGATGCGATCACCTCCCTCGGAATGGGTTTCCTGCCGGTTGCCGGGCTGGGCGGCAAGACCGGCGGCGCTTGGCTGATCCCGAACGAACCGGAGTTCAGGCTCGACTTCCTCACGCCCCGGCACCGCGGCACCGACAAGCCGTTCGTGCATCCACAGCTGGGCGTCACGCTGCAGCCCTTGCCGTTCATGGAGTACTCGCTGCAAGGCGTGGAGCAGGCGGTGCTCCCGAGCGCCGAAGGCGCGGTGCTGGTCAACCTGCCCGATCCGGCGCGCTACGCGCTGCACAAGGTGCTGATCGCTGGCGAGCGCGAGGGCGCCTTCCGGGTGAAGGCGCGCAAGGACCTGGCCCAGGCTGCGCACCTTCTCGCGGCGCTATGGCAGTGGCGCCGCGAATCGCTCGCCGAAGCGCTGGACGACCTGCTGTCGCGCGGCCGGGGATGGCAGTCGCGGTTCCGGCGCGGTGCGCGGGCGCTGCTCGAGGGCTGGCCGGAGCTCGAAGCCGCGCCGATGCTCGTCGCGCACGGCGCATCAGAAGCGTGATGCACGCCTGCGGTCGAGGCTGGCGGCACCGCTCGGCCATGGCTCGATTGCCTAATCCTCGCGTCGCATAGCCATCCGTAGCGATCGAGCGGAACATGATGCCGACAGCATAAGCTGGCCGTTCTATGGCACGACATCCGCTGTATTGCGCAAGTCCCAATTTGGGACTACCATTAACGACTCAAAATCTGCCGATGCGCATCATCGCCCTGTCGACGCTCAAGGCATTCTGGGAAGTCCATCGCGGCGCAAAGGCACCGAGCCTTGCCTGGTACCGCCTGGCGCTCTCGGCCGACTGGGCAACGCCGGCCGATGTAAAGGCGGATTTCGGCAGCGCGAGCATCCTCAAGGACGGTCGGGTCGTATTCAATCTCGCGGGCAACGCATATCGACTCGTGGCCTGGGTGAACTACCCTTATCGAGTCATATACATCCGGTTCGTCGGCACGCACGAGGAGTACGACGCGATCGATGCGCAGAAGATCTGAATCGAGGCATGCGACATGGACATCAAGCCGATCAAGACCGATGCCGATTATCGCGACACGCTTGCCGAGATCGAGACGCTGATGGGAGCCGGTGCCGGAACATCCGAGGGCGACCGCCTCGATGTGCTCGTGACTCTCGTGGAGGCCTGGGAGCGGCGACACTTCCCGATGGATCTGCCCGATCCGATCGAAACGATCAGGCTGCGCATGGAGCAGCGGGGCCTCACTCCCACGGATCTCGAGCCGATGATCGGGCGCCTGAATCGTGTCTACGAGGTCCTCAATCGGAAACGCCCGCTCACGCTGCGCATGATCCGCAGGCTGCACGCGGATCTCGACATCCCCGCCGATGGCCTGATCGGGGCGATCGAGCGCGGGGATTCGACGAAGCCGAATCCCCGCGCGGGCGGCCGCCGCGCTGTCCCGGTCAGTGCACCACGCGCTCGAAGGTGAACTGCCCGTCGGCGAAGTCCACCGGAATCACGTCGCCCGGAGCGAAGCGGCCTTCCAGCACCAGCCTGGCGACCGGGTTCTCGATGCGCTGCTGGATGGCGCGCTTGAGCGGGCGCGCGCCGTACAGCGGGTCGAAGCCCACCTTGGCGATCTCGGCCAGCGCCGCGTCGGACACCGAGAGCGCGAGGTCGCGATCGGCCAGGCGCCGTTCGAGGTCCTTGAGCTGGATGCGGGCGATGGAGGCGATGTGCTCGGCGCCCAGCGCATGGAACACCACGATCTCGTCGATGCGGTTGATGAACTCCGGCCGGAAGTGCTGGCGCACCTCGACCATGACCGCGTCCTTGATGATCTCGGGGTCGTTGAGCTTCGGATCGGCACCCAGGCGCTGGATCTCGTGCGAGCCGAGGTTGGAGGTCATCACGATGACGGTGTTGCGGAAGTCCACCGTGCGGCCCTGCCCGTCGGTGAGGCGCCCGTCGTCGAGCACCTGCAGCAGCACGCCGAACACGTCGTGGTGGGCCTTCTCGACCTCGTCGAAGAGGATCACGCTGTACGGCTTGCGGCGCACCGCCTCGGTGAGGTAGCCGCCCTCCTCGTAGCCCACGTAGCCGGGGGGCGCGCCGATCAGGCGCGCCACCGAGTGCTTCTCCATGAACTCGCTCATGTCGATGCGGATGAGGTGGTCTTCGCTGTCGAACAGGAACTCGGCCAGCGCCTTGCACAGCTCGGTCTTGCCCACGCCGGTGGGGCCGAGGAAGAGGAAGGAGCCGTAGGGGCGACGCGGATCCGAGAGACCCGCGCGCGAGCGGCGGATGGCGTCGGACACCAGGCGCACGGCCTCGTCCTGCCCGACCACGCGCCGGTGCAGGAAGTCTTCCATGTGCAGCAGCTTCTCGCGCTCGCCCTGCATCATCTTGCTCACCGGGATGCCGGTGGCGCGCGAGACCACCTCGGCGATCTCCTCGGCGCCGACCTGGGTGCGCAGCAGCTTGGGCTTGCCGCCCGCCGCCGCGCCGCCGGCCTCGGCTTCGCTGGCGGCCTTGAGCCGCCCCTCGAGCTCGGGGAGCTTGCCGTACTGGATCTCGGCCAGCTTGTCGAACTGGCCCTTGCGCTGCAGTTCGGCCATCTGCGCGCGCAGCTGGTCGATCTCGGCCTTGATCTGCGCCGAGCCCTGCACGGCGGCCTTCTCGCTGCGCAGCACCTCGTCGAGATCGGCGTACTCCTTCTCGAGCTTCGCGATCTCGGCCTCGATCAGATCGAGCCGCTTCCTCGACGCCTCGTCGGTTTCCTTCTTCACCGCCTCGCGCTCGATCTTGAGCTGGATGATGCGGCGATCGAGCCGGTCCATGGCCTCGGGCTTGCTGTCGATCTCCATCTTGATGCGCGCGGCCGCCTCGTCGATGAGGTCGATGGCCTTGTCGGGCAGGAAGCGGTCGGTGATGTAGCGGTTGCTCAGCTCGGCCGCGGCGACGATCGCCGGGTCGGTGATCTCCACGCCGTGGTGCACCTCGTAGCGCTCCTGCAGGCCGCGCAGGATGGCGATGGTGGCCTCCACGCTCGGCTCGCCGATCAGCACCTTCTGGAAGCGGCGCTCGAGCGCGGCATCCTTCTCGATGTACTTGCGGTATTCGTCGAGGGTGGTGGCGCCGATGCAGTGCAGCTCGCCGCGCGCGAGCGCCGGCTTGAGCATGTTGCCGGCGTCCATCGCGCCGTCGGCCTTGCCGGCGCCCACCATGGTGTGCAGCTCGTCGATGAAGACGATCAGCCGCCCTTCCTCGGCGGCGATCTCCTTGAGCACCGCCTTGAGCCGTTCCTCGAACTCGCCGCGGTACTTGGCGCCGGCCACCATGCCCGCCATGTCGAGCGCAAGCACCCGCTTGTCCTTGAGCGACTCGGGCACCTCGCCGTCGACGATGCGCTGCGCCAGCCCCTCGACGATGGCGGTCTTGCCCACCCCCGGCTCGCCGATCAGCACCGGGTTGTTCTTGGTGCGCCGCTGCAGGATCTGGATGGTGCGTCGGATCTCGTCGTCGCGGCCGATGACCGGGTCGAGCTTGCCCTGGCGCGCACGCTCGGTGAGGTCGATGGTGTACTTCTTGAGCGCCTCGCGCTGGCCTTCGGATTCGGGGTTGTCCACGCTCGCGCCGCCGCGCACCGCGTCGATGGCAGCCTCCAGGGCCTTGCGGGTGAGCCCCGCTTCGCGGGCGATGCGCCCGCCCTCGCCCTTGTCGTCGGTGAGCGCGAGCAGGAACATCTCGGTGGCGATGTACTGGTCGCCGCGCTTGAGCGCCTCCTTCTCGGCGAGGTTCAGCAGGTTGACCAGGTCGCGCCCGACCTGCACCTCGCCGCCCGTGCCCGAGACCTGCGGCAGGCGCTTGATGGCCGCATCGGCCGCCGTCTTCAGGGCGGCGCTGCGCACGCCGGCACGCTCGAGCAGGGTGCGGCCGGAGCCGTCGGCCTGGCCGGCGATGGCCGCCGTCAGGTGGACCGGCTCGATGTACTGGTTGTCGTTGGCCAGGGCGAGGCTCTGGGCATCGGCCAGCGCCTGCTGGAACTGGGTGGTGAGCTTGTCGAGACGCATGGATCTTCCTGCCAGGATGGTATGGCGGCGGCTGCCGGGGAGTTGGCGTAAATCTGGTGCACGCGCCAGGGTTTTTCAAGGGGGCGCCCGGCGCCTCCTTGATCGATAATGCTCCCATGCCTGCCCTTTTCAACCCGCTGCGCCTGCGCGCCCTGACCCTGGCCAACCGTATCGTCGTCTCGCCGATGTGCCAGTACTCGGCCGTGGAGGGCTGCGCCCAGCCCTGGCATGTCGTCCACCTCGGCCAGTTCCTGCTCGGGGGCGCCGGACTGCTGTGCATCGAGGCCACTGCGGTTGAGCCGGCCGGCCGCATCACGCCGGGCTGCCTGGGGCTGTACGACGATGCCGGCGAGGCCGCGCTCGGCGCGGTCCTGCACACCCTGCGCAGCGTCGGGCGCACCCCGATCGCCATCCAGCTCGGCCATGCCGGGCGCAAGGGCTCGAGCGCCCGGCCGTGGGAAGGCGGCAGGCTCGTCCCCGTCGGGGCCGGCGGCTGGCGGCCGGTGGCGCCCAGCGCCGTGCCCATCGGCGAGGGCGAGCCGCCCCCGGCGGCGCTCGAGCGGGCCGAGCTGGCGGCGCTCCTGGAGCGCTTCGTCGACGCGGTGCGCCGCGCCGAGCGGCTCGGGCTGGACGCGATCGAGGTGCACGCCGCGCACGGCTACCTGCTGCACCAGTTCCTCTCGCCGCTGGCGAACCGGCGCGGCGACGAGTACGGCGGATCGCCGGAGAACCGCATGCGCTGGCCGCTCGAGGTGTTCGCCGCCATGCGCGCGGCCTGGCCGGCGCAGAAACCGATGGGCGTACGCATCTCGGCCACCGACTGGCGCGACGACCTGCCCGCGGCCGAGCGCTTCGACCTGCCCGACGCCATCGCCTTCGCCCGCGCCTGCGAGCGGCTGGGGGCCGACTGGATCGACGTCTCGAGCGGCGGCATCTCGCCGCAGCAGCGCATCCGCCTCGGCCCCGGCTACCAGGTGCCGTTCGCCGAAGCGATCCGCCGCGAGGTGGAGATCCCGGTGATCGCGGTCGGCATGATCACCGACCCCCACCAGGCCGAGGACATCGTCGCCTCGGGCAAGGCCGACCTGGTGGCGATGGCGCGCGCCATGCTGTACGACCCGCGCTGGCCCTGGCACGCGGCGGCCGCGCTCGGCGCGAGCGTCGAGGCGCCGCCCCAGTACTGGCGCAGCCAGCCGCGCGAGCATGCGCACCTGTTCGGGCCCACCACTCTCGGACAGCGATGAGCAAACCCCGGGCGGTCGTCTTCGACATGGACGGCCTGATGCTCGACACCGAACGCATCGCGCTCGAGTGCTGGATCGAATCGGCGCGCACGGCGGGCTGGGAGATCAGCCGCGAGACCTGCCTGGCGCTGGTCGGGCTCGACTCGCGCCAGTCGCGACAGGCGCTGCTCGATCGCATGGGCGGCAGCTTTCCGCTCGCCGAGGTGTCGCAGCGCGGCCGCGTGCGCTACCTGGAACGCCTGCGCGGCGAGGGCGTCGCCCTCAAGCCGGGCCTGCTCGAGCTGCTCGAACGGCTCGATGCGCGCGGCGTGCCGCTGGCCGTGGCCACCTCGACGCAGCAGGCGCTGGCGCACGAGAAGCTGGCCCTGGCCGGCCTGACGCAGCGCTTCGGCATCGTGGTGTGCGGCGACCAGGTGCCCAAGGGCAAGCCGGCGCCCGATGTGTACCTGGCCGCCATGGAGCGCCTGGGCGCCGACCCGACATGCTGCATCGCCCTGGAGGACTCGGAGATCGGGCTGCGCGCGGCACATGCGGCCGGGCTGTCGTGCATCGTCGTGCCCGACCTGATGCCGCCCTCGGCGGCCTTCGAGCCGCTGGCCAGGGCCATCGTGCCTACGCTGCGGGAGGCGGGGGTGCTGGTGGAGGAGTGGCTCGGGCGTCCCCCTACGCCGAGGTGATCATGCTGCCCACACCGCGGCCCGATCTGCCTGCCGCGATGAGAAGGACCAGGTGTTCCCGGTTCTCGCGAAGGCATAGAGCGCCAGTCAACAGGCCTCAGCCCCGCCGTGCCGCTTCGATGGCAGCGATGTCGATCTTTCCCATCTGCATCATCGCTTCGAAGGCGCGCTTGGCCGCCGCGCGGTCAGGATCGGCGAGCGCATCCGTGAGGACCCGCGGCGTTATCTGCCACGACAGCCCCCACTTGTCCTTGCACCAGCCGCACACACTTTCCTGGCCGCCGTTTCCGACGATCGCGTTCCACAAGCGATCGGTTTCGGCCTGGTCGTCGGTTGCAATCTGGAACGAGAAGGCCTCGTTGTGCCTGAATTCCGGGCCACCGTTCAGTCCGAGGCAAGGGATGCCGATGACGGTGAACTCGACCGTCAAGACGTCGCCTTGCTTGCCTGCGGGATAGTCGCCGGGCGCGCGAAGGATGGCTCCCACTGCGCTGTCCGGAAACGTCTTCGCGTAGAACTGCGCGGCCTCCAGGGCGGTACCGTCGTACCAGATGTCACCGCCAATGTAAAACTGGCCCGGGTCGGCGAAGTAAGACTGACCCACCCCTGAGAGGATGGCGGCTTTGTGCCGCCGATGCTGACTCAGGAGCAAGCAGTGGAGATACGAGTGATGGCCCGC